>Ga0070730_10000052_pt1 | contig 138860 bp, 120 predicted proteins | sample Coa_R1_3_FD_66447 | JGI IMG/M metagenome (GOLD analysis project Ga0070730, IMG submission 66447) | Surface soil microbial communities from Centralia Pennsylvania, which are recovering from an underground coalmine fire - Coalmine... | ecosystem: Environmental > Terrestrial > Soil >... | reverse complement strand
CACGCATCGGCCACCACCGCGTGCGAAATTCCCATCACCGCCGCCATCGCGCCCACGCCTTGCGGCACGGCGTCCTGCATGTACGTTCCGCGCTTGCGCACGAGCTGCACCGCATCGGCGAATTTCAGCGCGCCGGCCGCAACCAGCGCCGAATACTCGCCCAGGCTGTGCCCCGCCACAAAATCCGGCGTCAAACCTTTTTCTTCCGCCACGCGAAACACGGCCACCGAGCAGGTCAAAATTGCCGGCTGCGTATTTGCCGTCAGCTTCAAATCTTCTTCCGTGCCTTCAAAGCACATCTTCGAAATGGAAAAGCCGAGCGCTTTGTCCGCTTCGTCGAACACGGCGCGCGCCGCCGGATATTTTTCCGCCAGCTCTTTTCCCATGCCCGGATACTGCGAAGCTTGTCCCGGAAATACGAACGCTACTTTTCCCATCGTCTCTACCTCTGCAGTGCCGCCACCGCGTTCCTAAAAAAAGCCGTCACACGCCAACGTCTGTTGCAAACAACTCTTGCTCGATCTTTTCGTTCACATTGGCCTTGGCCAATCCCGCCGCCACGCGAATTGCGTTCTTCACCGCGTTCGCGTTCGAACGCCCGTGCCCAATCACGCAAACGCCGCGCACGCCCAAAAGCGGCGCGCCGCCGTACTCCGTGTAATCAATCGTCTTCTTCAATCCGCGAAACGCGCCCTGCGAAAGCATCCCCGCGAATTGCGTGATGAGCGAACCTCTCATCGACTTTCGCAACAGGCCAAAAAGCTGCAGCGCCAGCCCTTCGCAAATCTTGAGCGCGATATTTCCAACAAAACCGTCGCAAACCACCACGTCCACTTCGCCGGAAAAAAGATCGCCGCCTTCGACGTTTCCCATGTAATGCAGATGCGTCTTCTTCAAGCGGTTGTGCACTTCGCGCGTCAATTCATTGCCTTTGATCTCTTCTTCTCCGATCGAAAGCAAACCGACGCGCGGCCGCCGGCGGTCGTGGCCGAACGTCGCGCGGTAATAAATCTCGCCCATCACCGCAAACTGCACGAGATGCTCCGGCCTCGAATCCACGTTCGCGCCCACATCGAGCAGCACGCTCACGCCGGCTTTGGCGTTCGGAAACGGAGCCGCCAGCGCCACGCGATCCACGCTTTCGAGCGTGCCGAGCAAAAACCGCGCCACCGTCATCACCGCGCCGGTATTGCCCGCGCTGACCATCGCGTGCGCCTTTGCTTCGCGCACCAGCCGCGCGGCAACGTGCACCGACGAATCCTTCTTGCGCCGAAACGCCTGCGCCGGGTGATCGTCCATCGTGATCACTTCGCTTGCCGGCACAATCTCAATCGGCAAATTCGCCGGTGCGTGCTTGGCCAGCTCCGCGCGAATCGCCGCCGGCTGCCCGACCAGCAACACGCGCACCCCAAGCTGGCGTGCAGCCAGCACACTGCCTTCGACTTCGGGGCGGGGTGCGTTATCCCCTCCCATCGCGTCCACGGCAATCGTTATCATGGGGACTTGGTACCGCTCTGCTCGGTATGAGTGCTACAAACTCCGGCGTTTTTACGCCCTTACTTCTTTGACGGCTTTGCCCTTGTAATAGCCGCAGTGCGGGCAGACGCGGTGCGGCTGCTTCGCCTCGTGGCAGTTCGGGCAATTCGAGCTCGCCGGCGCCTTCAGGTGATCGTGCGCCCGCCGCGTGCTGGTTCGCCGCTTGGAATGTCTTCTCTTTGGATTCGGCATCGTACTGCTCCTCTTGTATTAGTCCGTCGGGAAACCTTGCTGCTTCACACCACAAAAACACACAAAACCGCAAAATACGACAGAAAACTTCGCGCTCTTATTGTTTCTTGAGCCAGTCCTGCTTGAGCCGCGCCAGGGGAGCCAGGCGCGCATCCACACTATGCGTTTCGCAGCGGCACTCTTCGTGATTCAAATTGGCGCCGCACGCCGCGCACAATCCGCGGCAATCGCTGCGGCAAATGGCCTTCATCGGCACCGCCAGCAGCACTTGCTCGGTCAACACATCCGTCAAAAACAGTCCATCGCCTTTATAAAATCCCACGTCCGCGTCGTCATCCTTCAGCCGCTCTTCTTCCGGTTTGGCGTTCTTTGGCAGCGGACTATAAAACAGATCAAACGGCCGGTGTACGTCTTCCGTCACGGGTTCGAGGCACCGCGCGCAAGCCAGTTCCAGCTTCGTTTCCATCTCGCCGGTGATGCGAATCTCGGTGCCGTCAAACAGCTCCGCCGTCGCGGTCACTTCGAGCGGCTCAACCTGCTTGATCTCGCTCGTGTGGTAATCGATCGAGCCCGGAGCGTAACTCTTGCGCAAGCTCAGTTTGCGGACAGCCAGTTCTTTTACATCGAGGAACATCGCTTCCGCGCCTCCGGCGCTCACGCTCATACCTATTTATTTTGAGGTCGCGTCCCCGCCAAGTCAAGAAAACCACGCGTTTGGGTAACACTTTCTTGCGTGTCCGCCATGCCGGACTCCTAGTACCCGCCTCCCACGGCGCCAACCGGCGTGCGTCGTATAAGCAAACAAGCGCCTTCCCGAAAAACAAAAGCCGCAATCCCGATCCTTCTCGGGGCTGCGGCCTTTGTCGCTTGCGTTTGGGGGAACCGGGGTATTGCGGTCCTGGCTGGCCTTATTCGACTACAAGTTGCCCTTTCATCCCTCGATGGCCAAGGCCGCAGGATTTGCAACACTTGAACTCATAGGTGCCCGGCGTCTTTGCGAGAAACTCAACCGTCACCGTCTCGCCTTTCTTGAGAAGCACGCAATCGTCCGACGACGTGAAAATCAAACCGGGTGCGCTGCCGCCTTTCGCGTTTTCCGGTGTTGTCGAAATCTTGAATCCATGATCGTGGTCCGACGCCGTAATCTTCAGCTGAACTTTCGTTCCCGCCTTGATGTGCACCGGCGAGGCCGAGAATTCATATTTCTTTGCGGTCATTTCAATTACTTGAACGGAAGGTTCTTGCGCACGTGCGGCTGAGCCACCCACCACACTTGCTGCCATCGCCAGCACGAGTGCACTCGACACCTGAAACAAGCGACGCGCCATGTTTCTTTTCATTGTTTTTCCCCCATGATTTGAAAAAACCGGCAATGCCCCACACCTTGGCGAAAACGATTCGGCGCTCCGCGCGGATTCCGCTCCAAGCGGAACGCCGTCTCGCTGCTACTGTCCGTTTGTACTGGTGGAACCCGCCGATGCCGCTGCACTGCAGCTTCCGAGATCCTTGATCAATTTCTTCGCCTTGAAGCTTGGCACTGCTCCTTGCGGCGTTGCTTTGCTGCCTTTGAGCTCGACGTGCTGACCGGCCTTCAAAAACAGGTCGCCCGCCGCCAGGCTGTAGGATACGCCTTTTTTGTCATCGACAAAACGCAATCCGTCTTCGGCATTTTGCACGCAGCCGCTTACCCGGCCATGATAATGCAGCACCAAAAATATTGCTCCCGCACCGGCCGCTGCGCCCGCGCCAATTCCGGCCGCTGCCCCCGAGCCGTATCCGCCCTTGGGAGCCACATACGGCGGCGTTCCGCTGCCTCCGGTGCCAGTTCCGCCGCCATACTGGGCGGACGCCCGACCGGCGCAGACGAATGCCAACGCCAAAAATAGGGCCACACGCATAAACCCGCTTGCGCTTTGCAGCTTTGTTCCCAAGGTGTTCAATTTAGATAGCTTATCCACAGGATTCCCCTTTCAAGGGAGGGTAACCGCCGCGCCTGCCTATTTATTCCATCGGGATGGCTCGCCGGGATGCTCAGCCGGACGGCGGGAGGACGGCGCGCGTTGACTCATCGGCCAAGTCAGGCCATCATGCGCAGCGAAACGCAAGCGTTTCCATTGCCGGCCTTTCGCCTTGGAAACCATCGGGATCGCTATTTCCCACGCAGTGATTCGAAAGCGAGCCGCCTCCATGAATTTTCCGAACCTTCGTTCGCGCATCGGCTTCCTTGTGGGTTTGAGCCTCGCCGCCCTCGCTCCGATCGCCGCTGCGCAAACCTCCATCCGCTTCCTCGAAAAGCCGAAACTCTTTCTTCTCGACGACGGCAAAATCACCTACGTCTTTGGCGTCAACGAACAAAACGCGCTCCAGCATGTCTATTGGGGCAAGCGCGTCGCGCGCGTCGCCGATTTTTCCGCCGCGCGCGGCTCCGACGAATGGGCTTCGTTCGACGGCGGCCCGACGCGCACGCCGCAAGAGTATCCAGGATGGGGCGCGGGCCTTTACGTGGAACCGAGCCTTAAAATTACTTTTCCCGACGGCAATCGCGACCTTGTCCTTAAATACGTCGATCACAAAATCGAAGCGAGCCGCCTCACCGTCACGCTGAAAGATATCGAACGCGAACTCTTCGTTCATCTTTATTACGAACTTTTTCCGCAATCCGGAATTCTTCGCCGCGACGCTTCCATCGAAAATCGCACCGGCAAACCCGTTATCGTCGAAAGCGCGCAATCCGGCGCGCTCTATCTTCCGCAAGGCGACGGCTACCGCCTTCGCTATCTCACCGGCCGCTGGGCCGGCGAAGATCAGCTCAACGAGGAGCCCGTCCACACCGGCATAAAAGTCCTTGAAAGCCGCCGCGGCAGCACCAGCCATCAAACCAATCCGTGGTTCGCGCTGGACCGCGCGGACGCGAGCGATCCCGAGCACGGCCCGGTCTGGTTCGGTGCGCTCGGTTGGAGCGGCAATTGGCGTATCAGCGTCGAGCAGACGCCACACCTGCAGGTGCGCATCACCGCCGGATACAATCCTTTCGACTTCGGCTACTATCTGCCGCCGAACGCATCGCTCGAGACGCCGCCGCTCTACGCCGGCTTCACCGACGGCGGCATCGGCGAAGCGTCGCGCATGCTGCATCGCTTCGAACTTCGCGCCATTCTGCCGAACGGCAGCGGCGCGCGCACGCGTCCGATTCTTTACAATTCGTGGGAAGCCACGGAATTTGCCGTCGACGAGCCCGGCCAAATCGCCCTCGCCGAAAAAGCCGCCAGCCTCGGCGTCGAACGCTTCGTGATGGACGACGGCTGGTTCGGCCAGCGCACGACCGATGGCGCCGGCCTCGGCGACTGGTACGTCAATCCGAAAAAATTTCCCAACGGCCTCGGCCCGCTCATCAAAAACGTGAAATCGCTCGGCATGGATTTCGGCATTTGGGTCGAGCCGGAAATGGTCAATCCCGACAGCGATCTTTATCGCAAGCATCCCGATTGGGCCATGAACTTCGACGGGCGCCCGCGCACCGAAGCGCGCCATCAACTCCTTCTCAATCTCGCGCGAGACGACGTCCGCGATTACGTCTTCGGCTGGCTCGACGAACTCGTTTCGAAAAACGACATCGCATTCTTGAAGTGGGATTACAACCGCAATTTCACCGAACCGGGCTGGCCCGAAGTTTCCGTTGAACGGCAAAAAAATATCTACGTGAAGTTTACGGAGAACGTCTACGACATCCTCGGCCGCCTGCGCAAAAAACATCCCGCGCTCGAAATCGAATCCTGCTCCGGCGGCGGCGGCCGCGTCGATCTCGGCATACTTCGTTACACCGAAGAGGTCTGGCCTTCCGACAACACCGAAGCCTTCGACCGCCTCGCCATCCAGCAAGGCTTCACCTACGCCTACACGCCGCACATCATGATGGCCTGGGTCACCGACGTTCCCAATTTCAACGGCCGCAGCGTGTCGCTCGCGTTCCGCTTCCTCACCGCCATGCAAGGCTCGCTCGCCATCGGCGCCAACCTGAATCGCTGGCAGCGGGAGGATTTTTCTCTCGCGAAAAAAATGATCGATTATTACAAGTCCGTGCGCGACACCGTGCAAAACGGTTCGCTCTTCCGGCTCACTCCGCCCACCGATTCGAATTTCAAAGCCGCGCAGTACGTTGCGCCGGACCAGTCCGTTTCCGTTCTCTTCGCTTTTCTTCACTCGCAACAATTCGGCCGCGATCTCCCCGCGCTTCCGCTTCGCGGCCTCGACGAATCCGCCACGTACTCCGTCGCCTGGTTTGACGGCGCCGATCGCAAAGATTTCGCGTCTTTGCCCACAACCCTCAGCGGCGCTTATCTGATGAATCGCGGCCTCGACTTGCCCCTCCGCGGCGACTACGACGCTCTCTCGGTCAAACTCACGCGAGTCTCCTCCGCGCCGTAAGCAAACGCCGCACGCGGATCAAATCGGGCCACGATCTTCAATGAAACGTGAAAGTCAAAACGTAACCGACGGCAAGTACGCGCCTCGCGGCTCGTTGTACAGCCCCATCGTCATCAGCGTCATCGGCTCCACAACGTGGAGGCAGTTCTGCAAACACCAGCGAAATAACTCCGCGTTGCGCGTCGGCACCAGAATTCCCGGTCCTTGAAACTCCTTGGCCGTGGCAATCAGCGCCTGCAAATCCTCGTTCGTCTCCGCCACCGCGTGCAAAAAAAATCCCAGCCCCGTCGCATAGGCCGTGATGCGCCCGCCGCGTTCGGCAGCCACCGCGCTGCCGTCGTGGATCGCGTCGAGCAGTTCTCCACCGCGATCGTGTCCGTGCACCGCCCGGCAGAGCCGGTTGCACTCTTCCAGATCCTTCCTCGCAACCGCGCGCACTCGGTAACCCTCCATCGGCCGGTTGATCGGCGGCCCTTGCATCACCGAGATCGGCTCGCGCGCATCAAACCCCAGCTTCGTGTACAGCGAGAGCGACCGATTGTGAAACGCCGCTTGCAACAATCGCACTCCTGGAAATTTCTTCTCCTCCGCGCGTTTCAGCACCGCTTGCATCAAACTGCGCCCCACGCTCTTGTTCTGCGTTTCCGGATCGACCGTGATCGGCCCCACTCCCGCAATCGGCGTCCGCTCATCCAGGCAATTGCTGCCGATCAGCCTTCCGCCCGCCTCGGCCACCACGCAATAAAATCCCGGATGCTTGAACAACATCGAAAGCAATTGGGTGGCAACGTCCGCGTTGGGAAAATCCGGCGGGAAGCCGTGCTTCACATTGAGCTGCGTAAACGCCGCGTGGCAGATCCGTCCGCATTCTTCCGCGTCTTCCGCCCGCGCCGGCCGGATCGTAATTCCTTCCGGCGCGATTTCGAGGGCCCGTTGTCGAGTGGCCATTCGCGTAACCTCCTGCCTGCATTTACGCGCAAGTGTAGCCCTCCGCGCTGCGCTTTTCCAACGATTCGAACGCGGGCGCGCTTTCCGTGTTTTGCGATGGTCAGATGCGGCGGACGCTTCCGCGGATGATGAACTCCGTTGGCAGAATCCGCTGGCTGAAGGCCATCTGCGGATTGTGCAATCGTTCGAGCAGCATTTTCATGCACGTTCGGCCAATCTCTTCCTTGTGCACGCGAATCGTCGTCAGCGGCGGGTCCATCAGGACGGCCTCTTCGCGGTCGTCAAAGCCCACCAGGCTCATCTCGTCCGGCACCTTCACCCCTTGCCGGCGCAGCCAGAGCCAAATCCCGTACGCGATTTCATCGTTGCCGGCCACCACCGCGGTCGGTTTTGGTTTTCGAGCAACAATCCGCTGCGCCACCTTCTGGCCAAAATCGACAAAGCTTTGCGCATCCGCCGCCGTGACCAGCGCCGGCCTTAGTTTTTTCTCGCGCATCGCCTCGCGAAAGCCCGCAAACCTGCGTTGAAACCACGGAAACGACATGTCTCCCGCAAAGACAATCTGGCGGTGGCCCTCGCCGGTCAGGTGACGCGTCGCTTCCAGCGTGGCGCTGAAATCGTCAAAGCCCACCTGATCGAACCCGCACTTCCCTTCCATTCCCATCACGTTGTTGCGCAAAGCCACAAACGGCACGTGAATCGATTCCATTCGCCGCAAAAGATTCGGATAAATTGTGCCCGCCAGTATCACGCCGTCGATCAAGCCGTGCTCCTGCAGCACATGGGGCAGATCGATTTTCTCCGCCGCGATCCTCGGCGAATAGTGCAATGCCGCGAACAAAACGTGTTGCTTCATCCCGCTCGCGCAGGACTCCACGCCTTGCAGAATTCTCGCGTGAAAAGGGTGCAGAAAATCGCGGTTGCTCAACAGAAAACAAACGCTCTCCGACCGCCGCCGCAGAATGCGCCGCGCCTGCGCGTTCGGCCGAAAACCAAGACGCCGAATCGCCTTCAGCACGCGCGCACGCGTCTCTCGGCTCACTTGCGAACTGGAGTTCAGCACGCGCGAAATGGTTCCCACGCCGACGCCCGCCGCCTCTGCCACATCCCGAATTGTTGTTTTCCGTGGAACTGCTTCCATTGGCGGTCTGCCCCCTCGGCTCTTGGGCGCTGCCGTGGCAGTCTAGCACAACCCGAAACCGGCGGACCTGCGGCGGAAACATTCTTCGCCGTTTTTTTGGGGAAATGGCAAGATTTCGGGCTGCGGCGGAGGGGGAGGGGGAACGAGCCCAAATCTAAATACCCGATGCCAGCCATCGCTTTTCTTGAAATGCCCGCTTGACTTGTGCCCAATGCTCCAGTAGAGCGTGGAACCAGTTCCACTGTTTTCCGGCCTGTGTGGGGGCCTAATTCCTTCCGTCGTGAAACGGGGTGAGGTCATGAGCAATCTGTTTTCTTTCCGGGTAAATTCCCGGCCTGCAGCAAATCCCGTTTGGTCAGATCTGTTGTTTTCCTTTCGCACGGGCAAGCTCGCCTTCTGCGTCTTAATCGCGATTCTTCTCTTCACGTTCGTTCTTGCCGGCAGCCCCGCACCGCTCGCGGCGCAAGCCGTCAATGCCACCGTCGTCGGAACCGTCTCCGACACGACCGGCGCCGCAATCGCCAGCGTCAAAGTCACCATCACGGAAACAAACGCCAACATCAGCCGCACCGCCAGCGCCAACCTTCTCTTCGCGGGTTACTCTTCCGGCTACAATACGTTACAAGGCAAATTCGAACGAAAATTTGGCAACGCTCTCTCCGCCACCACTGCCTACACTTTCGGAAAAGGCATGGGCTTTCAGACCGGCGACGACGGCGGCCTCTTCTTCTACATCGACCAGCGCAGAGACCACGCTCGCAACGATTTCGATCGTACCCAAACCTTCGTGCAAAGCCTTGTCTACGATCTTCCGTTCGGCCAGGTGACCAACGCCACCGGCGGCCGCACCCTTCAACTCGGCCTGAAACTTAACTTTTAGTCCGGCTCGCCGCGGGGTTGCGAGCCTCCCTTCGCAGCCCCGCGCTTTTTCTTTCATTATATTTTTCTTTCATCATCTTTTTCTTTCGTTACCTCTCCGCCCCCTTCGCCATTCCCGCCCATAACCTCCCCCTTTTCCGTCTGACTGTCTCCTTGCCTCTCCACCGTCCTCGCGCCATAATTATTCCTGCATCTCAACCTAATCGCTTCTGTCGCCACTTTCCCGAGGAGGGGCAATGAGCATTTCTCCCAACGTGCCGAGTCCGCACGATTCTTATAATTACGAGTCTTCCGGCACTCCGCGCTGGATCTCCGTACTTTTCGCGCTGCTTTTCCTGGCGCTCGGCGCCGTCGGCTTCTTCGCGTACAGTTCCACGACCAAGCTTTCCAAGGATCTCTCCGACGCGCAGAAGACCAACGCCACCCTCACCACGCAGCTCGAGCAGGCCAATACGCGCCTCGCCGAACTCAAGAGCATCGTCGAAGTCACGCAGCAAAAAGTCGGCATGACCGCTTCCGAAGTCGCGCAAGCCAAGAGCCGCGCCGAATCCATCCGCAAGGAACAGGTCGCCGCCGATCAGAAACTCGCTTCGCAGCTCTCCGCCGTGCAAACCGAAGCGAACGAAAAAATCGGCAGCGTCGCCACCGAAGTCGGCGGCGCCAAAAAAGACATTGCCGACACGCGCAGCGACCTTGAAGCCACCAAAGCCAAGCTCGAAAGCACCAAGGGCGACATGGGCGTCATGAGCGGCCTCATCGCGCGCAATCACGACGATCTCGAAGACCTCAAGCGCAAGGGCGATCGCAACTACTACGAATTCAGCATCAAGAAGGCCAAAAGCGCCCAGCGCGTCGGCCCCATCCAGGTCAATCTCAATAAAACCGATCCGAAAAAATCCAAGTACACCATGACGGTTGTCGCCGACGATCGCCAGATCGAAAAGAAAGACAAAACTTCCGGCGAACCCGTTCAGTTTTACGTCGGCAGCGCGCGCAGCATGCCCTACGAAATCGTCGTCTTCACCGTCGGCAAGGACCAGATCACCGGGTACCTTTCGACGCCCAAGGACGCCGCCGCTCCGTCTGCCGCCGCTCCAGCCGCGGCCCCAGCCAAGCCGTAAACGCGAATTCGGCCAGCTCGAAGCCGGGCGCCGATTCCTTACACTTGCTTTACCGAATGCATTTTTCCAAGAAAGCCTGTCGCGTCAACCTGCGGCAGGCTTTTTTATTTATTTTTCTCGTATTTCCAAAACTCGCCTCCGCGCAAGAAACGCAAACGCCCGCCATTCGCGTCGCAGTCAGCCGCGTCAACGTCGGCGTCGTCGCCACCGACCGCCACGGCAACTTCGTCGAAGGCCTGCAAAAATCCGACTTTCACATTTTCGATAACGGCGTCGAACAACCCATCGCCGGCTTCCTCGCCAACGACGATCCCGCCCAGGTCGTCCTCATGCTCGAATGTGGTCCCGCCATGCGTCTCTTTGGCAGAGAAAATTTGCAAAAGGCGGACGCGCTCATCGCGAATCTGGCGCCTCAAGATCGCGTTTCAATCGTCTGCTACTCGTCGGGGCCTCACGTGATGTTCGACCTTAGCCCCGATCTCACCGCCGCGCGAACCTTTCTGCGTGAAATGAACTTCAGCTCCGGATTGGGCGATCTCAATCTTTCCGAGAGTTTGTTGGTTGTTCTGGATCGGCTGAACAGCGTTCCCGGGAAAAAGACCATCGTATTGATCGGTAGCGGCGTGGACGGAGCGCCGCCGGAAAATGCGGAAATGTTTCAATCACGCATCAGCGCAAGCGAAGTGCAAGTTCTTATTGTCTCCACTTCGCTGCCATTCAAAAAACTTCCAAAAAAACACAAACACGATTTGGACGAGCGCGATGCCCGCGCCAAAGTCGCGCAAATGTTCAAAGAGGCCGACGCCAGACTGCGTAGTCTGGCCGCTGCCACCGGAGGCCACGTTTACTTTCCTAAGGCCGTGAAGGACTACCAAAAAATCTATGTCGAAATCGCCCAAATCGTCCGCCACGAATACAATCTCGCCTTCGTTCCTCAATCCTCCGACGGCAAACTCCACTCGCTCACCGTCACCGCGTCCCACACACACCGCCTCGACCACCGCCAGGCCTACCTCGCGCCAGCCGCAACGCCATGATTTGGAAAAAAAGTGAGAGATACGGAAGGCGGCTACTCAAACTCTTTCAGCGTCTTCGCCATTTCCGTCAACCGCTGATTCACCCGCGCAAACACCGTTCCCGTGTCGAACGAACCGGTTCCATTTTTCAATCCCGCCGAAATTCCCGTAAGCAATTCCACGCCCTGCTCGATCTTCGCCGCCGGCCAGATATGAAATTTCTTGCCATGCACCGCTTCCACGATGTCTTGCCGCAACATCAAATCTTCAATGTTCGCTTCGGGAATCAGCACGCCTTGCGTGCCCGTCAATCCTTTTATGCGGCAAACATCGTAAAATCCTTCAATCTTTTCGTTCACGCCGCCAATCGGCTGAATGTCTCCCTGCTGGTTCATCGACCCCGTCACCGCAATGTCCTGCCGCAGCGGCAAATCCGCCAGCGCGGAAACCAGCGCGTACACTTCCGTCGAGCTCGCGCTGTCTCCATCCACTCCCGAATACGATTGCTCGAAGCAGATGCTCGCCGCAAGCGAAAGCGGCTTATCCTGCGCAAACCGGCTCCGCAAATAGCCGGCAATAATGTGCACGCCTTTGTCGTGGAATCGCCCGCTCAAATTCGATTCGCGTTCGATATTAATCAGTCCGGATTTTCCCAGCGCCGCCGTCGCCGTAATCCGCACCGGCTTCCCAAACGAATACCCGCCAATCTCCAGCACGCTCAGCCCGTTCACCTGCCCCACGCGTTCGCCGGACACATCCACCAGCAGCGTGCCTTCTTCGATCATTTCGCGGATGCGCGTCTCGATCAGGTTGTGCCGCTCCATCTTCGAGCTGAGCGCCTTGCGCACATGCTCCGCGCGCACCACGTGCTCGTCCGCCGCCTTCGCCGCGTAATGCGCCTCGCGCGCCAGATCGGCAATATCCACAAATCGCGCCGTCACCTTGTTGCGCCGCCCCGCCATTCGCACGCCGTGTTCCAGAATCGCGGCAAACGCCCCGCGATCGAATGGCGACAAATTCTCTTTCTCCGAAAGCGCTCGCAGCCGCCCCGCGTATTCCGCGATCACCGAATCGCTCATCGGCATCTCTTCGTCAAATTCCACGCGCACTTTGAAAATTTTGCGAAAATCCTCTTCATAGTCGTAGAGCAGTTCGTACATCGAACGGTCGCCGATCAAAATCACCTTCAAATTAATCGGCACCGCTTCCGGCTTCATCGCGCTTCCGCCAAACGGATAAAACATTTCCAGCGGCTGAATTTCCAGCCGCGTGTGATTCAGCGTCCGTTTCAGCGCGCGCCAGACGCCCGGCTCCGAAATCGTCTCCAGCGCGTACATGATCAAAAATCCGCCGTCCGCGCGCAGCAGCGATCCGCCGCGCAAATCCATGAAATCGCTCGTCCATCCGCCGCGCGCATCGTACGCGCGTTGAATCGTTCCAAACAGATTCGCGTACGTCGGCGTCGTCTCAAAAATCACCGGCGATTCCGCTTCATCCCCGTGCGCCAGAATCACGTTCACGCCGTACACGCGAAAAGGATCGCGTTCCGGCCCTTGCGGTTTCATCGACGGGCCTTCCGGCAATTCCGGCTGATCGTCCGTTTCCCCTTCGCGTTCCTTGAATGGCTCCAGATTGTCCAGTATGTGGTGCCGCACCTCTTCCAGATATTCCGAAACGCTCGGGTCCGGGTATTTTTCCTTCAACTCTTCAATCACGCCGTCCACCAGCACCGACGCCGCTTCCTGCTCCAGATAACTCAGCTCGCTCGCCAGTTCGCGCGAAAGCGTCAGCGTCTTCCGGTAAACCACCGTAAATTCCTGCCGGAATTGCTCGTATTTCCGTTCGATCTCTTCCGCAACCGGCGAATCGAGCTTCCCCTCGTGCACCATCTTCGAAATGTCCTCGATCGGCACCATCTGCCCTTCGAGCACCGGAAAAATTTCCGGCAGCGCCACCGCGCCCACCTGCATGTGCCCCAGCGCAAATTGGTCTCGCGCGATCCGCCGCGTAAAATCGTCCATCAAATCTTTTTCGCGCGCCGTGAAGCGCTCCACGATGCGCCCCTTTTGCCGCTGAAAGGGCTCGCCTTCGAACACCTGCGGTATGCGCCGCCGCAGAAAATCCACCCCCGCCTGCATGTCTTTCTTGAATCCGTTGGCATGTCCGCGCGGCAGCGTAATCAATCGCGGCCGGTCGGTGATCTTGAAATTGTTCACGTAGCAGCGGTCCGGCGATTCCTTCACGCCCGGCTTCAGCTCCTCGATCATTCGCGCGATCGTTCCGCCGCGGCTCGTCCCCGCCAGCCCGCAAACGAAAACGTTGTAGCCCGGCGCGCCCAATTCCACGCCCATCTTCAGCGCTCGCAGCGCGCGCTCTTGTCCCACGAATCCTTCGCGCAATTCCGCTTGCGCCGTCGTTTCAAACGGCAGCCGCGCCGGCTCGCATCGCCACCGCAGTTTTTCCGGCGTCAGCGCCACTGCCTTCGCGATTTTCTTCTGCGCTTCGTTCATAGGGGCTCGTTCTTCTACGGGCGGGTACTCTAGCACAGCCGGCATTTTTGTTCTGCAATTCCGCTGCCTGTATTCTTGCAGAGCCTTACGCTTGCGCCTCTTCCAATTCGTCGCGATGTTCCATATAAACACGGAACACGCCCATCGCCGCCGCCATGATCGTCGGCCCCGCCACAATCCCCAGCAAGCCGAACACTTCGATGCCGCCCAGCACGCTCACGAACAGCAACAACTCGTTCAGCCGCGTGCGATTTCGCAGCAGCACCGGCCGCACAATGTTGTCCGCCACCCCGGCCACGCCGCCGCAAATCGCCACAATCACAATCGCTTTTCCCCAATGCCCGTTCAAGCCGATCCAGATCGCCGCCGGAATCCAAATCAGCGCCGAACCAACCACCGGCACCAGCGAGAAAAATGCAATCAGCACACCCCAAAAAAGCGATGACGAAATTCCCACCAGCGTGAACGCCAGTCCGCCCAGCGCTCCTTGCATCGCCGCAATCACCAGCGCCACCGCCACGCTCGCAAAAATCAGTTCGCGCGATTCTCCCAGCATCTCCGTCTGAATATCGCTGTCGAAAGGAAGCAAATGCCGCACGCCGCGCACTACTTCCTGTCCGTCTCGAAACATAAAGAAGAGCGCGAAAAGCATCAGAAAAAGATCCACAAAAAACGTGACGAGATTTTTCAGCAAACCGGTCAGCCGGCTCGCCAGATACGAAGCCGCATTCTCCGCGCCCTGCCGCAGCTGTTCTGAAAAATCCGTGTCTCGCATCGACGCCGGCAATTTGCTTTTAAGCCACCCTTCCACGCGGTCCGTCGCCGTCGAACCTTGATGCGTCAGCGTTGCCTGCGCTTTCGCCGTCGCATCGATCGCCTGCTTCGCCGTATACGCGCCCAAAAATAGCGCGGGCACCACCAGCAAAAACGTCACGCCAAGCGTGCTCACCAGCGCCGCCGGAGTCGGCTTCATCCATTTTTCAACTCGTTCATGCACCGGTGTGAAAAAAATCGCCAGCACCGCCGACCACGCCAGCGGAATCAGAAACGGCTCGACAATTCGAAACACGAAATATCCGAGCAGCAAAAGCGCGCCGTACGACAGGACAGTGGTCAGCCGGTCACTCGTCGTTGTTTTCGCGGGAGCGGTATTTTTCATTCGCGGTATATAATCCCCCCGAAGCGCCGGTCCAGGTCAATCAGAAAAAAACGCTGCGGCATGTCATCCAATCCCACACCGCTGAGCAGGTATCAGTTTCGGCTTCTTGCCGTCCTTGCCTTAATCAACTTTGTCAACTTCGCCGCGCGCCAGATTTTTATTCCGCTGATTCCCATGTTGCGCGCTTTGCTCGGCGTTTCCGATTCGCAGCTCGGTTCGTTACAAACATTACTGCTAGTCGTCCTCGCGTTGGGAAGTATTCCTTCCGGATTTCTCGCCGATCGTTTCAGCCGCAAGGCGATCATCGCCGTCGGCATTTTATTCTGGAGCGCCGCGACATTTGCCGGCGGCCTCGCCGCGAATTTCATGCTGCTTTTGCTGGCGCGATCCTTCGTCGGACTCGGCGAAGCGGCCTACGCCCCGGCGGCGCAATCCATGATTTCCGGAAGTTTTCCGCAGGAGCGCCGCGCCTCGGCGCAGGCGATTTTCGCGTCGGGAATGTTGCTCGGCGGCGCGTGCGGACAAGTGATGGGAGGAATTATCGCGCCGCGCTACGGCTGGCAGATGGCGCTTTTCGTCGTCGCGATTGCGGGAATATTTCCCGCGCTCGCGCTGTTTGGAGTCGACGAACCGCCGCGCGGGCCGCGCTCGGACGTCGTGCCGATCGCCAAAATACTTTCCGTGCCGGCATTTTTGTCGATGATTGCGGGCGGCATGTGCATCACGTTTGCGAGCGTTTCGCTTTTGACGTGGGGCGTGGATTTCGCCGTGAACTACAAGGATTTCAGTTTGCGCGAAGCGTCGGTAACGCTTTCGATCATCGGGCTGGCGTCGGCGATTTTCGGAGTATTGTTCGGCGGATTCGTCGCCGACCGTTTGCAAAAAAAATATTCGTACGGCCGGCTGATTGCCATCGGCTTGGCGCTGCTGCTGGCGACTCCTTTTTTGCTGCTGGCGATTCAATCCGAAGAAAAACAGACCGTGCTCGTCGGACTATTCATCGCGGGATTTTTCATGTCGTGGTACCACGGGCCGGTGACGGCGGTGATTCACGACATGATGCCGCGGCGGGCGCACTCGACGTCGATCGGCGTGTACATGTTCGCGACGCAGATCGTCGGCGGGCTCGGTCCGCAGGTGATCGGAAAAATTTCCGATCAGCGCGATCTGCAAGTGGCGCTGCAAATCGCGGCGGCGGTGCTGGTGTGCGGCGCACTGCTGATGCTGCTGGTGATTCACTTTATTCGCCGCGATGGATTGCGGCATCCGGCGGTGGAAGCGTTTCACGCGGAGCCGCCGGAAACGCCCGGGTAAATCCAAGGGCCGCACGCTGAAGCGTACGCTACGAATCTCTTCTATTTGATTCCGATCTGCGCGATGAGGCGAAGAACGTCGTCGTGAAAAACGTCGTAAAGTTTCCGTTCGTCTTCTTCTTCGAGGCGCTCGCGAAGAAATTCGGCGGCGATGAAGCTGGCTTCGCGGTCGGTAAGGTCGCGGCCGGTCTTATCGCGAAACGCGGTGAACGCGGTGTGCGCGAGGCCCACGACAAGCGCGCCGTCTTCGACGAAGAATTTTGTGTCGATGGTATCGGCGTGGCGCGTGGCGATGCCGTTCCACATGTGAGAAAAGCGGCAGCGAAAATTGCTGCCGGTGAGTTTCGACTGAACGTCAAAGACGCCCACGAATTCGCTCATTTTACCGTTGTTTGCCAGCATGGGGCGGGTTGCCATTAGTTCGCTCCTCGAATGCGTTCCTAGTTTACTGCTTTCGTCGCGTCGTGTCAGCGCGAGTCGTAAGTTCTACGTTTTAGGTTCCAAGTAAAAACAAGGACCTCACGACGCATTGCAATTGCTTATTTCAACCGCGACTCCTCCGAAAATTCACTTACAACCTGGAACTTACAACTTAAAACTCACTTTGCCGCGAGGGCAGGTTGGGCGCAGTTGTACGAGCGGATGGCGGCGGCGGTGCCGGCGCCGGCGGGGAGGCGAGCGCCCTGGTCGAGGGCGACTTTTTCCATGGCGGCGAGGAGCAGCAAAACATTGGCTTTTTGGGCGCAATAACCCATGAGGCCGAGACGCCAGATTTTTCCCTTGAGCGGGCCGATGCCGCCGGCGATTTCGATGTTGAATTCTTCGAGAAGCTGGTCGCGAAATTTCACGTCGTCGATGCCGGCGGGAATCAGGACGGGCGTGACGGTGACGAGGCGGTCTTTGGGATTTTCCACGAACATTTTAATTCCCATGGCTTCGCAGCCGGCGATGAGCGCTTGTTGATTCGCGCGATGGCGCTCCCAGCGAACTTCGAGACCTTCCTCGATGGCGAGGCGCATGGCTTCGCGGAGCGCGTAGATCAAAGAGATGGGCGGAGTGTGATGATAGAGGCGGCCCTGGCCCCAATAGGCCATTGCGGTGGTGATGTCGAAATACCAGCTCTGCACTTTTGTTTTGCGATGCGTCATGACCTCTTCGGCGCGCGGGCTGACGGTGATGGGCGACATGCCGGGAGGCGCGCTGAGAGCTTTCTGCGAGCCGCTGAAGACGATATCGAGGCGTTCGTTGTCGACGTGCATCGGCTCGGCGGCGAGAGAGGCGACGGCGTCCACGATGAGGAGCGCGCCGAGCTCGTCGGCAACTTTGCGGAAGGCGTCGAGCCGGGTGACGACGCCGGTGGAAGTTTCTCCGTGCGTGACGCCAACGACTTTGATTTTGCGGCCGGCGGCGGCGCGGCGAACGTCCTCGGGATCGACGGGGCGGCCGAGCGGCGCTTCGACTTTCGTGATTTTAGATTGCGTGCGCGAGGCGACTTCGTACATGCGCTCGGAGAAGTATCCATTGACGCAGATGATGGCTTCGTCGCCGGGTTCGAGTGTATTGACGATGGCGGTTTCAATGCCGCCGGAGCCGGAAGCGGACATGGGCATGGTGACGCGGTTCTGCGTCTGGAAAACCAGGCGCATGAGATCTTGCGTTTCGTTCATGCAAGTTTTGAAGAACGGGTCGAGGTGGCCGACGATGGGTGCAGCGAGGGCGCGGTAGACGCGAGGATCGACCGAGGACGGGCCGGGCGTCATCATCAGGCGCATGGGCGGGGCGAGTTCACCGATTGGATGGGTCATGGCGTGGAAGCGCTCCTTTGTGCGGAACGGGTATTTTCGCGCGTTTGAGCGGTGTGGGCAAAGGACAAATTGGCGGCGCGGGTTGGGTTCCACTTCGGGAATGGTTTTGGGTACACACACCCCGGTGTTTTTGCAAAGAGTGCGCAAACGATTGAAAAGAAGAGAGGTGACTTGCCGCGCGCAGCAAAAGAGTGAAGAGATGGAGCGTGCGGGGGTACCCACACCCCCCGGGGAGTTTGCATGAGTAGCAAAAGAAAGGGTTTGCGGGAGAAGTAGTTTGTATGAATAGCAAAACAAAGGGGATAGAGAAACTGGGCAGAATGTTTGCGCGAGGAGGATGGCCGGGTGGAAATTCCGGGAAAGGTGGGGCCCGACAGTTCGAATGGAACATGATTACACTCGACAGTGTACCATGGCTTCTTTTACGAAGTCAATAGATATTTTCTTAGTATTCGAATGCGCGCCAAATTCCGGAAGAAAGGAAATTCAAAGTCTGCGAGCGAGTTTGGCTAAAAAAGGCGAACTGAAGTTCCGCCCCTACATGACACGGGGGGAAATGCGGCGGACACGGTCTGGTTGCCAAGTGGGTCGTTGGCCGGCAAGTTTAGTCGAGCATTTAGCGAAGAGGGCACGATATATCGTGCCCCGACAATAGGAATGAAGAGTGTCCAGACAACTGTAACAAGACGTCAGCGCAAGGCGGCGGCGTAGACGGCGGCGGCGATTCGCGCGATGGTGGATTCGATTGCGGCGGGGTCGGCGGAAGCGTCGGTGATGAAGACGGCGATGGCGAGGCGTCGGCCGTCGGGGAGGACGATCAGGCCGATGTCGTTGGTGGCGGGGGTTTTGCCGGATTGGGAGCCGGAGGATCCGGTCTTGTGCAGGACGATGGTGCCGGCGGGGAGAGCGCCTTTAAGGCGATTGGGGCCGGTGGGAGAGTCTTTCATCCAAGTGAAGAGAAGTTCGGTGTGGTCGGGCGAGAGCGGAGAATGGTCGCTGAGGGCGCGAAGGAAATTTACGGCGGCGGCGGGTTCGAACCAGTTGCGGTATTGAGCGGCGGCATCGCGGTGCAAGGCGTGTTCGCCGTCTTCCAAATGAAAGCCTTCGACACCGATGGATTTGATGTACGCGTCCACCACGGCGGGGCCGCCAACCAAACGCAAAACGATGTCTGCCGCGACGTTGTCGCTGAAAGAGACCGCGAGGCGAAGAAGTTCGCGCAGAGGGACGTCGACATCGGCGCCGGGATATTTGTCCTGAAGCGGGCTGAAGGTCTTGGGAAAGAAGCGGTCGGTGGGAAGGAAGCGAATGGGCTCATCGAGCGAGAATTTGCCCTGCTCGATCTGATGCAGCGCGCAGACGGCGAGAGGCAGCTTGAAGACGGACTGCATGGTCGGATGGGAATGCGCGTCGAGATCGCAATTGAGGGAAGAGCCGGGCAAGGAACAGGAGACGGAAACTTTTCCATCGGCGGCGGCAGCGATTTTGCGGATTTCGTTTTGCAGGGGCGTTTGGGAGACGGCGGCAGAGGCGAAGAAGGTCGAGACGAGTGCGAAGAGAAGAGTTGGTCGCATGAGGGAAGAATAGCAAAGTGGACGGGCGGCGAAAGGAGACGCGGAAGAATGTGCGTGGAGGGTTTTTGCGAGGCCGGGCGGCGGCGTCTTGCCCAGTGGGTCGGACGGAGGCAAGTACATTTGGACGGATTGCGAAGAGGGCGAACTGAAGTGCCGCCCCTACACACTGCGTGAAAAGCGAAGTACTCGAACTAAAGTTCCGCCCCTACTGCCCAGTGGGTCGGACGGAGGCAAGTACATTTGGGCGGATTGCGAAGAGGGCGAACTGAAGTGCCGCCCCTACACACTGCGTGAAAAGCGAAGTACTCGAACTGAAGTTCCTCCCGATGCACTGCGTGGAAAGCTAAGACTTCGAACTAAAGTTCCGCCCGGTACACATAGCGCGGAAAGTTTGCTACTTGCGTTTGCGAGGAAGGCGAGACTGGGGGATTTTGCCGAGGCGATTGGCGGAGGAATCGGCAACGGAATCGGGCATTTGTTTTTGTTTGCGAGGAAAGGGCGATACTTCCCCGGCGTGGCGACGGCGCCATTTTGTTTGACGATGGGAATTACGCTGCTGGTGTGCGTGTACCGCGGTTCACCGACGGCGAAGAGAAATTAAGAAGGCTGGGCGCGAAGCGATCGCTTGCGCTGAGGCCGCCTGGCGAAGGGCGTTAGCGCGACTGGGCGAGAAAGCGAGCGAAGAGAGCAACCCCGAGGCCGACGAAGAGCAGGAAGAAGCTGGCCGGTTCGGGAACGGCGCTGGGTGGATTGCCGGTGATGCCGAGCGTGTAAAAGTTGGTGTCGCCTGCGGGGCCGAGGGTCTCATCGAAGGAATAGCTGATGTGGCCAGTGCCGACGGCGTCCAGCGGCGAAAGGCCGAGCGAGGCACAGTTGAGGTAAGAGAAAGTGACGTCGCCATCGAAGGAGGCGAATACGCCGCCTTGATCGCTGGTGCTGGTGGCGCCGGGAAGGAACGTACCGCTGGCAAGAAGTTGATTCGACGAGCTAAAGAGCTGAACGGTGCCGCCGCCGCTCGCGAAGAAACTATCAAAGCTGGTGATGCCGCCTTGAACGACCTGCGTGGCGGCGGAGGTGGTGAAGACGAGCGTGACAGCGCCGAGAGAGACGGTGAGGCTGACGGGACCGCCGATAAGATTATTGGGCGAGGCGCAGAGAGTGGGAGAGGACGGACCGCAGGCGGCGGCAAGAGAAATTTGATCGGCTTGCGCGAAAGAGGCGGCAGAGAGAGACAACACTACGAGAAGGAAAAACTTTTTCATCACGCCCCCAAGAAAACACGTGACCGCAGACGAAGAAGAGAGTGCAATTTGAATGCCAAATGAATTTGGGCGATGCGGGAGAGCGCAAAGGAGAGAAAGTGCGGAAAACAAGACGGTTGCACGACAGAGGCAACCCTACTGCGAGCGCCATTCGGCGGCGGGCGAGAAAGTAAGTATCACTTGTGGGAAGCGGAGTGCCGAGAGAAATTTTCTGGAAGCTAGTACGCGCGTAGTACGAAATGCCGCGAGCGATACAGTAAACACCTGAAGAGAACGCGGAGATCGCGCGCGGAAAAAAATTTTACGCATTGAGGCGCGAGGATCGCGAAAAAATTTTACGCCTCGGACGCAGATCAATTCGGAGCGTGAAGAGGACCGGCGGAAGGCTTTTGGCGGCCGTGAATACGAAAGAATTACACGAAATGGTCTAAGAAAAAGTTTGACGCAGAGACGCTGAGAGCGCCGAGCGAGGAAAAAAAAGACGGCGGACTAAAGTCCCGCCTCTACAGGGCGCTAAGCTGCCAACGACTCATGCTGAGGGGCGAGGAGATGGGCGGGGACTTTGCGGAGATCCCAGACGAGGCCGCACCAGGCGAGGGCTTTGAGCAGGTAGTAGGTGATGTCGAGTTCCCACCAGAAGAAGCCCTGGCGCGCGCTGGCCATGTAATGGTGATGATTGTTGTGCCAGCCTTCGCCGAGCGTCAAGAGGGCGAGGAGCCAGTTGTTGCGGCTGGTGTCGGTGGTTTGGTAGCGCCGCGAACCGAAAAGATGCGAGAGCGAATTGATGGTGAAGGTGTCGTGCCAGAGAAGCGTGGTGCTGAGGCAGAAGCCCCAGAAAAAAAGCGGCAGTCCGCCGAGAAGAAAAAGAGCGATGGCGAGCGCGGCGGGCGGGACGAGATGATATTTATTGAGCCAGCGAAGCTCGGGAAATTTGGCGAAGTCGCCGATGTAGTCGAAGCGAGTGTCGTTGTATTTGTCGGAGACGATCCAGCCGACGTGGGACCAGAAAAATCCGAAAAGGGTGGGGGAATGAAGATCGTCTTCCTGATCGGAATGGCGATGATGATGGCGATGATGAGCGGCCCACCAGAGAATTCCTTTTTGCGAGCTGGTCATGGCCATGAAGGCGATGACGAATTGAAAGGCGCGGCTGGTTTTGTACGAGCGATGAGAAAAATAGCGGTGATAGCCGGCGGTGACGAAAAACATGCGGACGGCGAGCAGCGCGAGGCACGCGAACAGATACGCCCAGTGAAACGAAAAAAAGAAAATGCCGAGCGAGAGAAGATGAATGACGGCGAAAGGAATAGTGAGGAGAACGGAAATGCGGGAGCCGTTGGGCAGCGAAATCGACCAATTGCGCGCGAGAATAGCCATCCGGCTTGTTTCCTCCGTGAGATCCGATGCGGCGTGAAACCCAGCCGGAGCGGGGTGAACGCAAGAACAATTTCAGTGTAGGGAGCGGGAAAGTGGGGGTCAACTGAACGAAAGGGCAATGCGTGTAATAGTTTTGTAAGCGGTGCGGTGCAGTTTTGGACAGTGTGAAGTTTTTCTTTGTGCGGCGCGGCGAAAGTTTTGCGGATTCCCGGTATGACGGTAGACTGAAAGGACTATGGCTGAGCGACCGGTATTGGTGGGAGTGATTCCCGAAGCGGTGGTGCTGGAAAAAGGGGATCAAGTGGCGTGGATGTCCGACGCGGGAAATTTGCGCGTGGAATTTGACGTGAATCGCTGCCCGTTCGGTTCGAACGTATTTCAAGCGCCGGTTGGGATGAGATTGTTGAGCGGGCCGCCGGTGGTGGGAGCGAAAGCGGGGTCTTACAAATACCGGGTGTGGCTGAACGATCAACTGGTGGGGCGCGGAGAAGTGCTGCTGCGCGAGAAGTAAAAAAGAAAAACGCCCGGCGTTTTTTTTTGAGGCCGGGCGCCTTCCTGATGCAAATTCCTTTTTAAGACTGCGATTCGGTTGTGGAGAAGCCGTCGCTCGATTTGGGCGAGCGAATTCGAATTGCGGCTACTTTTGTTTGGCGATGATGAGGCCCTTGATTTTTTCGTAGGTCGCGGCGGGAATGATTTTTTTGCGGCTGAGATCGGTTTTCATTTTGTAGGGACGGCCGTCGATGATTTTTTGGCCGTATTTATCGCCGATGCCGGGAAGGGCCTTTAATTGATCGAGCGTCGCGGAGTTGATATCCACGAGATCGGCGGCGGGAGCAGCGGCGGCGGCAGCGGGCTTTTTTGCCGGCGCGGCTTGCGGCGGCGGCGCTGCCGCGACGGAAACGCCGGCGGCGAGAACGGCGACGGCGAGGAACAATTTCAAGAATTGCTTTTTCATGCTGTGAGTCTCCTTTTCGATTCGATGTTACAACGAACGGCTCATTTCGGATTAGCTGCCGGGAGATCGATGCGAAATTATTTTTTTTCCGCGGGGCGGTAGCCGGCTTTTTTGGCGTCGGCTTCCGTCATGTATTTGCCCTGTTTGGTCTTGCCGTACCATTTGGTGCCGGGCTTGTGATAAATGCCGGAATCGGTGTTGACCCAGACGGTGCCCGCGGCGCTGGCGGGCTTTGCGGCGGGCGCCGGCTTCGAAACAGGCGCGGTTGTTGCGGGCGCCGCGGTCGAGGCAGAAGATTGCGCCGCATTGCCGGCGGCGGGTTTGGCTTTTGATTTAGACTTCGACTTGGATCTTGCGTTTGCCTCGGATGTGCCGGCTGGGTCGGGCTGCTGCGATTGCTGGGCGCGGATTGCCGGGGAGCCGAACGAGAGCAGCATCGCCATCAAGATCATGGAAGAAAGAAAACATTTTAAGGAGCGTCGCTTCATGAGGATCCTCCGCCCGCGAGCACGCGCATATTCTGCCGGAAGGATGGAACGGGACGCGAGCGGGCCAGCAGATGGAACGATGCGGTGGTTCGCGGGATTCATTCGCGAGAACGTGCGAATGATGTCGAAGAAGTAAAAAGATGTCAAGACAAAGGTCAGAGACGGATTGCGGCGAGCGGGGAACGAAAAGGACGGCAAGAGAGCGCTAGTATCCGTCGGTCTGAGCCAGGATCGCGCGCGTGAGGCGGTTGCGGAGGAGGAGGCGCGTGCCGGGATATTGCGCGGCAAGAGCGGGAAGGCGTTCGCGGGCGGTGTTTAGGTCGCGAGTGCTTTCGAGGCGAAGATTCCGGCCATCGGCGTCTTCCATCAAAATGTCGTAGCGAAATTCACCGGGGGCGGGATTCACGCGCACCATAAACAATTACTCTCCCGACTGATAGTGACGGGAAGGGCAAAAACGTTTCATTGCGAAACGGGTGCGAGCGATCCTTGATAGGATGGAGAGCGAGATGAGAGCGTTCTTGATTGTGTGCTGCATTGCGGGGATTGTGATTCCCTATTGGTTTGCGCTGCCGTTTTTCCTGATTCATGGGCCAAATTTCAGCCTGTTTTTCGAGGAAGTTTTTGGGACGCGAATTTCGAGCTTTTTTGCGGCGGATTTGATCGTGGCGTCGGTGATTTTTCTGGTGTGGTCGCTGCGAGATGCGCGCGAGCGAAAAATCGCCGGCTGGTGGATTGTACTGCTTTCGAATTTGGTGGTTGGATTGTCGCTGGCGCTGCCGCTGTACTTATTAAAGCGATTGGACGCCGCGAAGTGAATGAAGGCGGGGCGCAGTCCCGCGTAAAACGGCCGACAGAAAGAAGAGTTCATTCACCCTTTCCGGATGGCCGGAAAGGGTGATCCGTTTTTGGACGGCGTTATGCCACATCTGGTAGGCTGCGGCGAAGGAAAAGGCGGAATTAGCGACGAGTGAGCGAGATGGTCGGAATATTAGTGCACGGAAACAATCATTTTATATTGAGCGGACCGGAGCCGACGGAAGCGGAGGCGATTGCGGCGGCACGGCATTTTTCCCTCGTAAAGATAGGCGAACCGGTGAGGAATTCGTTTGAAAAGTGGCAAATCCGGAACAAGGAGTTTCGGGAAAATCTCGAATGGGCGGTGGTGGTGCCGGGAGATACGGAAATCACGCGCGGCGTTTCGCAATTGCTGGGGGAGTTGGCGGGGCGAGGAGTGATCATTCGGGCGTGCGAAGAAGGCTGCTGATCATTGAGGCGTCGTTGGGCGGACTCGAGTCCCGCCCCTTCACAAACGTAATCGAATGCGACGCGAGGCTAGTGAGGCCACTTGTCGGGCGGAAGGGCTTGGCGAATGCTGTTGATATTTTGAAAACCGTCTTTGATCACGGTGTCGTTGACGTTCAGCTTGTTGACGGCCACGACGGGGCCGAAGATTGCCGGAATCGAGCGCTGGCCGTTCGAAATTGAGCCCGCCGATTTCGGCTGCTGGCCGCTGGCAAGCGCGACGGCGACCTCCGCGGCTTGCGAAGCAAGCGAGGCGAGCGGCTTATAGACGGTCATTGTTTGTGTGCCCTTCAAAATTCGAATGATGGCGGCGAGATCGGCATCCTGGCCGGAAAGAGCGACTTTGCCATCGAGTTTGTTTTCTTCAAGCGCCTGCGCGGCGCCGCCGGCGGTTCCATCGTTCGACGCGACGATCGCCGCGATTTGGCCGTGATTTTTTGCGACGACGTCGGTGAGGCGCGTGTAGGCTTCGAGCGGTTTCCAATCCGGGCACCAGACCTCCGCCACGATTTTGATGTCGCCGCGATCGACGAAGGGCTGAAGCGCTTTCTTCTGGCCTTCGAGCATGCGGTGCGCGTTGCTATCGGTCGGCGCGCCTTCGAGCAAAACGTAATTCCCTTTCGGAGCGACGGCGATGAGCGAATTGGCCTGCAATTCGCCGATGGCGACGGTATCCACGCCGACGAAGAAATCGAGGTCGCTGTTGGGAATCATGCGGTCGTAGGCGATGATCGGGACGCCTTTGGATTTGGCGTATTCCACGATGCGAGCGGCTTTGTCCGTGTCGTGCGGGACGATAATGAGCGCTTTGACGTGCCGATCGATTAGTTTCCTGGCTTGCTTGAATTGGAGATCGTCGTTGCCATCGGCGTCGGCGAGCTCGACGGTCGCGCCGAGTTCTTCGGCGCGTTTCTTGAAGTGATCGAAGTCGGTTTGCCAGCGCTCGACCTTGAGCGAGTCGAGGAGAAAGCCAATTTTTGGTTTTTCTTTGGAATCTTGTGCGGCGCCGCTCGACGGAAGCAAACACGCAGTAGTGAGCACAAGCAAAACAAAGCACAGGCGGACCCGGAGAGAGAAAAGCATTGGCGCCTCCTGCCAAGGATGAATGTAAACGAACTGTAACATTGAAAATTTGCATGGGACAGACAGCTGCTAATAAGTCGTGCGCAAAAAGGGATTGATTCGGTGGCTAAATGACGAAGTGCTACGAGAGTCTGGCGAGGGTGGAATTCGGCGCGGCGATTGGTGAGGGAAGCTTTAGGTCGGTCGAATTCACGCGCAACAAACGGGCGCACCCAGAAAAACCAAGCGCAAAACTTGGCGGCTGAAAGCCGCCCCTACAAACCATCAGGAAAAGTGGCGGGAGTAGGTGGCCATGTCTTTGTCGCCGCGGCCGGAGAGATTCACGATGACGAGATCGTCTTTGGCGAAGCGCGGCGTGCGTTCGATGAGGCCGGCGATGGCGTGGGCGGATTCGAGGGCGGGGATGATGCCTTCGGTACGGGCCAAGGTGCGGGCGGCATCGAGCGCGGCGGCGTCCGTGACGGCGGAATATTCGGCGCGGCGCTCGTCGGCAAGCCAGGCATGCTCGGGTCCGATGGCGGGATAATCGAGACCGGCGGAGACGGAGTGTGTGGTGGCGATTTGGCCGTCTTCGGTTTGCAGAACATAAGTGTAGGTGCCTTGCAGGACGCCGGGGCGCGCGCCGGTGAAACCCTGGGCGGCGGCGAGGCGCACAGCGTGTTCGCCGAGGCCATTGCCGCGGCCGCCGGCTTCAATGCCGATCATTTTCACTTCGGAATCCCGCAAGAATTCGTGGAAGAGGCCGATGGCGTTCGAACCGCCGCCGACGCACGCCATGAGATGCGTGGGCAAACGTTTTTCCGCGGCGAGAATTTGCGCGCGGGCTTCGCGGCCGATGCAGGAATGAAAATCGCGGACCATGGTCGGATACGGATGCGCGCCGAGAACGGAGCCGAGAAGATAGTGCGTGGTGCGGACATTGGTGACCCAGTCGCGCATGGCTTCGTTGATGGCGTCTTTGAGCGTGCGGCTGCCGGAATCGACGCCGACAACTTCCGCGCCGAGCATGCGCATGCGGGAAACGTTGAGCGCCTGGCGATCCATGTCTTCCGTGCCCATGTAAACGACACATTCGAGGCCGAGATGCGCCGCGACGGTGGCGGTGGCGACGCCATGCTGGCCGGCGCCCGTTTCCGCGATGATGCGCGGCTTTTTCATTTGCACGGCGAGAAGGCCCTGGCCGATGGCGTTGTTGATTTTGTGCGCGCCGGTGTGAAGAAGGTCTTCGCGCTTGAGATAAATTTTCGGGCCGCCGAGGTGTTGCGTAAGGCGGTCGGCGAATTGCAATGGCGTGGGACGGCCGGCGAAATTCTTTAATAGATCGTTGAACTTTGTTTGAAAAACCGAATCGGATTTGGCTTGCTCGTAGACGCGCTCGAGTTCAAGCAGGGGGACCATGAGCGTTTCGGGGACGTAGCGGCCGCCGTAAGGGCCGAAGCGTCCGGGGACAGAGGCGGGGATGGTGAGTTGGGAAGCCATGGAAGGATTATTGTCGCATAAGGCCGATAAAATCGTCTTCACTGTCGAGGCCGCACTAATTTTCCAATTTGGTGTCTAACTTATGGCCTGAACCTAGGTCGTGCTGGAGGGCGAGTGTATGCAAGATCAAGCTGTGCAATGGGATGTACGATCGATGCTTTGTGAATCTTCCACCGTAGATCAAGTGCTTGTTTTTTTCTTGCTTGCTGTTTTGCTAGTTATTGGGATTAAGCTTCTTAGAGTTTGGAAAATGGTGAAGCCGTTTTCGAACCGTTTGCCCGAAGAGATTGTCGATTACGTTCGCTTGCTGACTGACACGGCGCGAAGTTTAACAATATGGATTCAGTTTACGCTTCTGTTTGGCGGACTTTGCCTATGGATGGTCATTGCGAAAATCGCGCAAAATCTAATTCTTGAGCCACGACCCGTGAGTATCGGATGGTGCGATTATCAGCAGATTTCAGGCGGAGTTGAGCTAGTGCTGGTCGTGACGTTAATCGAGTTCTTAGTGAAATGGTATTTAGAAAAAAGACTGCAGCGTCTCTCCAATCGTTCGACTGGCTAGTTTGAAAGGAGGGCGCGGTTGGCGCGGGAGACTTCGGCGAAGAAGTCGCGGAGTTTGCCGGGGTCTTTGATGCCGGGGCGGGATTCGACGCCGCTGGCGACATCAACGGCGTAGGGGCGGACGGTGAGAATCGCTTCGCCGACGTTTTCTGGTGTGAGGCCGCCGGCAAGGATAATTTTGTATTTCTCCGCGGCTTTTTGCGCGATGGACCAATCGAACGTTTTGCCGGTGCCGCCAAATTCGCCGCGCTTTGCGGCGTCAAGGAGAAAGTAGGACGCGCGGCGGAATCTTCTGAAATTAGACATGGAAAAACCGGGGCCGACGCGAAAAGCTTTGCTGACGGGCAGATCGTCCTCAAGGTAGTTGAGCTGTCTCGGCGCTTCGTCTCCATGAAGCTGGACGCTCGTTAGCTGGAGTGCGTGGACAAGATACTGGATGACTTCGGGCTTCCAATTTACGAAGACGCCGACCGCTTCGGTGGTGAGAGGCATTTTGCGGCGAATGTTCCAAGCGTCGGCTGGAGCGATGGCGCGCGGAGATTTTTCGTAAAAATTGAATCCGAGCGCCCAAGCGCCGAGTTTTTCGGCGAGGCGCGCGTCTTGCGCGCGGGTGATGCCGCAGATTTTTACACGGACCTCGCTCATTTGGCCGAGTCTTCTCTTTCGATGTAGTCCACAACCGGAGGCGACGAGAAAACTTCGAGTTCACCCCAATCGCCGTCCAGGTGAAAACAATTCCCGGAAAAATAAAACGAGTCAAAATTTCCGAAATCGGCTTCGCCTGTGGAGTCGAGATTTGGCGTCATCGTTTTGCGATACCACATTACGGATGACGGTTCACGAAACCGGATGTGACCCCGGCGGAAGGAATTCGCTTCATCGGGAAGCGGCGGCGCGAAAAACGGGTGATTTAAGCACAAGGCAAAATCAACATCGAAAACAATTCCGGAGGCGTCTTCTTGAATGTCCATAACCCAACTCTCTTCGAGACCAAGTTCTTCAAACCCAGGGATTTCATAATAAGGGCGAGAGGATGGGGCGTTTCTATCGAGCACGGGAATGCACCTCTATGAACCCAGCAAAGTAGAAAGGGCGGCGGCGGGGTCGGGCGCGAGCATGAGACTTGTGCCGATGAGGAAGGCGTCGTAGCCGGCGGCGCGAAGCTTGGTGATTTCGGCGTGCGAACCGATGCCGGATTCGCTGACGGCGATGCAATCGTCGGGAATTTTGCCGATGAGTTCGAACGAGGTTTCGACGCGGACGTCGAGCGTTTTGAGATTGCGATTGTTGACGCCGACGATTTTTGCGCCGGCGCCGAGGGCGCGGTCGAGTTCGGCGGAAGTGTGAACTTCGACGAGCGGCTCCATCTTCAGTTCGCGGCCGAGGGCGAGAAGCTGGCTGAGCTGATTGTCCGAAAGGGCCGCCACGATTAATAGAAAACTGTCGGCGTCGTTGGCCCGCGTTTCCCACACTTGCCACGGATCGAAGATGAAGTCTTTGCGCAAAACCGGAAGCTGAATGGATTTGCGCGCGTCGCGCAGATTCTTGAGCGTGCCGCGGAAGAATTCTCCTTCGGTGAGAACGGAGAGCGCGGCGGCGCCGGCGGATTCGAGCGATGTGGCGAGCGCGATGGGATCGAACGGATCGCGGATGACGCCGCGAGAGGGTGACGCGGGCTTGAGTTCGGCCAGGACGTTCAGGCCGGGACGCGTGAGGGCGGCGGAAAAATCGCGAAGGGGCGTGGCCGCGGCGACGCCGTACTTCAGCGCGGTTTCGGGAAGAACTTGCTTGCGATGCTCGACTTCGGCGCGGCGCGCTTCGAGGATGCGGTCAAGCACGGTGCCAGTGGGAACGGGAGTGTGCATGGGTGTGAGTTATCATGCTAAGGAGTGGCGGAACAAGAGTCAAACGGGCAAGAGCCGTCAGTCATTAGTTTTCAGTCTTCAGTTTCGGAACAAAACCCAGGGCGGGCAGATGGTCAAATACAGTGAGCAGTATGGAAAATTGCTGAACGAGATCGCCACGGAAGCGGATGCGATTGCGCTGAAATATTTTCGGACGGCGGATCTGCAGATTGAGAAGAAGCGCGACGGCTCGCGCGTGACGCAGGCCGATAAGGCAGTGGAAGCGATGGCGCGGGCGCGCGTGGCGGCGAGCGCGTTGCCGTTGGATGTGCTCGGCGAAGAGATGGGCGGGAGCGGCGCGAATGTTGCGGCGGGCGCGCGGGCACGGCTGATCATCGATCCGATTGACGGGACGGAAGAATTTTCGCGCGGGATTCCGACGTTTGGCACGTTGATGGGAATTGAAAAGGATGGCGAAATTGTCGCCGCATTTGTGAGCGCGCCGGGATTGCATTCGCGCTGGTGGGCATACAAAGGGGAAGGCGCGTATCGCGACGGCGTGCGGCTGCACGTTTCTGGCACGGCGACGCTGGCGAACTCCATGGTCTTCAGCACGGGGACGGGACCGAGCAAGGATTCTTCCGACCAGGCGCGGATTCGAAAATATCTGGATGGCGCAAGAAACAGCCGCTCGTTCGGCGGATTTTGGCAGCACATGCTGGTGGCGGAAGGCGCCGTCGACGCGGCGCTCGATTGGACATCGAAGCCATGGGATTTGGCGCCGTTGATTTTGATCGTGGAAGAGGCAGGCGGGCGATCGACGACGATTACCGGCAAGCGAACGATTTATGAAGGAAGTTTGCTGAGCACGAATGGCAACGTTCACGAAGAAGTGATGGCGCTGTTGCGATAAGGGAATCGAGTGACGGTAATTCCATGACGGCGGTCGAATCGCAACTGCGCGTGCTAAACAATGAAGTGATTGCATGCCGGAATTGCGCGCGGCTGGTGAAGTATCGCGAAGAAGTGGCGCGCGTGAAGCGGCGTATGTTTCGGGAATGGGAGTATTGGGGAAAAGCGGTGCCGGGATTCGGCGATCCGCGGGCGCGGCTTTTTATTTTGGGGCTGGCTCCGGCGGCGCATGGAGCGAACCGCACGGGCCGCGTGTTCACCGGCGACCGCAGCGGAGATTTTTTGTACGCCGCGCTGCACAAGGCGGGCTTTGCGAATCGGCCCACTTCCCTTCACCGCGACGATGGACTGGAATTGAACAACGCGTACATTGCAGCGGCAGTGCGATGCGCACCGCCGGCAAATAAACCGGAGCTTTCCGAAATTCTGAATTGCCGGCCGTATCTGGTGCGGGAGTTGCAAATTTTGCGGCCGCGCGTGGTGCTTGCGCTGGGAAAAATTGCGTGGGATGCGTATCTGGAAGTTCTGAAGCAACAACAAAAGATCGTCGCGCGCGCGAAATATGTTTTTGCGCATGGCGCGGAGGTCAGGCCGGTGAGCGATGGACCGGTGCTCGTCGGCGTCTATCATCCGAGCCAGCAGAACACGCAGACGGGCAAAGTGACGGCGGCGATGTACGCGAGTGTGTTGCGACGCATTCAAGCGTTGTTAAAGCGTGATTCAGCGTAGGGCGAATGTTTGGATCAATGCTTCGGCCGCACGGACGGAAGTCTGTGCCACTGGTGGCTTTGGCTGGCGCTTGCGAAAGATATGGGCGACAGTTTTTTGCTGCCGGCGAGAACCATGGACTCATCTTCCTTCTAAGCTTCACGGATACAACAGGTTAGGGCGCTGCCGGAAATGGCTGGCGGCGACTCGCGTGCTTTCCTTCTGTGCGACGGGGAGAAGGAAAAGACCAATGAAACTACCTGGAAAACTATTCTTGCTGGGATTTGCCGTTGCTGCGGCTGGCGCGAACGCCTGTGCGCAGGCGCAACAGCCCGAGGACAATCGACCACCGGTTATATCACGCGACACGATCGCGGGAGCGCCGCAAAGGCCGGAGGTGGATGCTCGCGGCGGCGCGCCCGCGACGGCACCGACGCAACCCGCCGATGGTTCGCGCCACGGATTGCCGGTGGAAGCGTTCGCCGTGGTTCCGGGCACGCGAGTATTGGTGCGGCTCGAAGACGAACTGAGCACGGGAGATTCCAAGAACAACTTTCAATTTAAAGTTCGCACGATGGAGCCGCTCGAAGCTGGGAGTGGATTCTATTTGCCGAGCGGCGCGGAGATTTGCGCACATGTGAGCCGCGTGGAACCTGCTAACATCACCGGACACGCGAAGCTTTGGCTGGTGTTTGATGAAATCAAGACGCGATTTGGCGTGCTGCCGATTGTGGCGGATGTGGTGGACGTGCCGGGAGACCACAGCGTGAAGAGCGGACCGGGCACCGAAGGCCTCATTGAAGGAAAAAAGAGTACGCAACAAGCGGCGGGAGAAGCGGCGGCGGAAGGCGCGGCGCTGGGCGCGGTTAAAGGCGTGAAAGACAAAAACGCGAAGGAAGCTGTTACGAAGGCGGCGGAATCGGCATTGGCGGCCTACTTAATGGAAAGCGGACGCGGACACGAAATTGTTTTGCCGAAGGGCGCGAAGCTCGAGTTGGAATTGGAGAGGGCGCTGTATTTGGTGAAGGAGTAGACGCTTACGGAGAAATGCGCCGGCCTCGGAAGGTGGCCGCTACGTGGCAATTGTGCCAAGCTCAACGGGACTAAAGTCCCTACGCTACACTAAACATGAGTGCCTAAGCGGAGAAAGGCGCAGGCCTCGGAAGGTGGCCGCTACGTGGCAATTGTGCCAAGCTCAACGGGACTAAAGTCCCTACGCTACATAAACACGAGTGCCTAGGCGGAGAAAGGCGCAGGCCTCGGAAGGTGGCCGCTACGTGGCAATCGTGTCAAGCTCAACGGGACTAAAGTCCCTACGCTACATAAACGCGAGTGCCGGGTCGGGACACGCATGGCCCGCCACGACCGCTTCCATCTAATCTCAGAGTGACCCCGACACCGTTGCCCACCGAGCGAATCCGTGTGTGCAGAGGGCTCTGAATCTGCCAAAATAGGGGCGACAGCCCAGGAAGAGGGTCGCGGAATGACCGACGATAAGAAGGCGGCGGTGCGCGCGGTGGAAACGGGAGAGCGCAAAGACCGCGTATTGATTGTTGAAGACGAAGAGAACGCGCGCAAAGGGTACGAGCAGCTGCTGCAACGCTGGGGCTGCGACGTGCTGGGCGTGGCCACGGCGGAAGACGCGCTGGCAAAATTCGGCGGCTTTCAGCCGGATGCGTTGATTGCGGACGTGGAATTACCCGGCATGAACGGGCTCGATCTGCTCAAGCAACTTGGGCTGGAGCTGACCGACGTTCCCGCGATCATCATCACGGGAAAAGGAAGCGAAGAGCGGGCGGTGGCGGCGATCGAAGCGGGCGCGTTCTGGTACATCGAAAAGCCGCTGAAGGGGCCGGTGCTGCGCGCATTGCTGGACCGCGCGCTTTCGAAGGCGCGCGATGCGCGGCAACTTGCCGTTTTGCAGCGGCAATTGCGCGAGTCGGGACGGCTGGGCGATCTCGTCGGCGGGTCGAAGCCGATGCAGGACGTGATGCGCATCATCGAGATGGCAGCGCCAAGTTCCGCATCGGTGCTGATTACGGGCGAGACAGGCTCCGGAAAAGAAATTGTGGCGCGGACGCTGCACAAGCTTTCGCCGCGTGCGGGCGGGCCATTTGTGGCGATCAATTGCTCGGCGATTCCGGAAAGTTTGATGGAAAGCGAAATTTTCGGACACGAACGCGGCGCGTTTACGGGCGCGGCGGAGCGGCGCATCGGGTGCTTCGAACTGGCGGACGGCGGAACGCTGCTGCTCGATGAAATCGGCGAAATGCCCGCGCCAACGCAAGCAAAACTTTTGCGCGTGCTGGAAGACCGCAAAGTGCGTCGGCTCGGAAGCAAGGTGGAAACGCCCGTCGACGTGCGCGTGCTGGCCGCAACGAACAAAGATCCCGAGCAGGCCGTTGCGAGCGGACACCTGCGACAGGACTTGTATTTCCGGCTGAACGTTTTTCACGTGACGCTGCCGCCGCTGCGCGACCATAAAGACGACATTCCGCTGCTGGTGGAATACATCTTGCGCGACGTGAACGCGAAGCACGGCAAGAGCGTTCGCGGAGTCGGCGCCGAGGTGATGGACATTTTTATGAGCCACACCTGGCCGGGAAATATTCGCGAGTTGCGCAACGTGCTCGAGCGCTCCGCGATCATGTGCGAGAAGGACTTGATTTCGCGATCGAGCCTGCCGGGAGAGTTCGGCAAGAGCACGGCCAAGAATACCGGCGACATCGGCGCGGTGAAATTCCCGATCGGCACCACCGTGGAAGCGATGGAGCGCGAGCTGATCCTGCAGACGCTGGCGGCGACGAACAACAACAAAACACGCGCGGCGGAGCTGCTGGGCATCAGCTTGAAGACGCTGCACAACAAATTGAAGGAATACGGCGGCGCAAACGCCGACGGGGAGTAGGAACCCGCGATGCAGCTGCGGCTGCGCACAAAACTTACGCTGGTGATGACGGGGCTGGTGTTCCTCGTCGTCGTGGTTCTGTCCGGCGTGTACTTCGCCCGGCTGACCGGCCAGGTGATTCAAGAAACGTACAACCGCGCGAATGAACTGACACAACAGGTGTTCGCACAAGCGTATCGCTCGGTGAAGGACGCCAGGCAAAGCGGGATGCAAGCAGCTTCCGATTCGCCGGACGACCGTCGCGACTACGTGCGGCAGGCATTCGAACGAAACGAAGGACTCGAAGAAGAACTGCAAGCTCCGCTTGGCGCGAACGCGTGGATGTACGACGTAATGATTGTGGACAAGTACGGCATGGTGCTGGCGTCGAGCGATCCGCAAATGCCCGGCAGAACCGTGATGCCACGGCCGCTTTTCTCGCAACTGGAGCGCGGAAACATCATCCGGCAGATGAAAGCGCTGTACGGGCCGCAACCGGTGTACGAAGTGCGCTATCCCTTCACGATGGGCGGCGAGCCGTTTGGCGAAGTGCGCGTGGGCATTTCGATTTCGCTGCTGCGAAATGAAGTTCTGCCGAGTTTGCGGAACTCGGCGGCGATTGCGCTGGTGGCGCTGCTTGTTTCGACGGGCCTGGCAATGGTGGTGAGCGGAGCGACATTGGCGCCGCTGCAGGAGATCAGCACGCAATTGGACCGAATTTCGGCGGGACAATTTGACGCGCCCATCGCGCAAGCGACGGGTTTCGCGGGCGGCGGCGATGAGATGGGTTTGGTGAGCAAAAAGATTTCGCAGGTCGGACAGCAACTGCGCGGCGTCCACGAAATTTTCAGCACCATGCGCGAAAACCTGAATTCCGTGATGGCCGGCCTCGAAGACGGGCTGCTGCTCTTTACACGCGATGCGCGCGCCGTGATGGTCAGTCCCGCGGCGGAAAAATTTCTCGGCGCGCCGGCCGGCCACTTCCTGGGAAAGCGCGTCACGGACATTTTTCCCGCGGGTCACCCGCTGCGGCAGGCGCTGCATCTCGAAGGCGATGAATTCAGCGAAACAGCGGCGGAAACCGAGCTCGATACCGCCGAAGGAACAAAGCGAGTCGGCGTGAGCGTGCAGGCAATCCACGAAGACGGCGAAAAGATGGGCGCGCTTGTGACGCTCCGCGATCTCGATTCGATCGAAAGCATCAATACGCAATTGCAGGTGAGCGAACGGTTGGCGGCATTGGGACGCATTACGGCCGGCGTCGCGCACGAAGTGAAAAATCCGCTGAACTCGATGCGATTGTGGCTGGAAAATTTAAAGGAGTCGTTGCCGGCGGATGCGGATGCGAATTCGCAGCAAGCGGTGCAGGTGCTGGACAAAGAGATCGACCGGCTCGACACGGTAGTAAAGCGCTTTTTAGATTTCACGCGGCCGATGGAAGTGAAGCTCGAGCAAACCCAGCTTTCGCAATTGCTCGGCGAAGTGCTGGAAGTGGCTCAGCCACAACTGCAGAAAGCGAATGTCGAGATGGTGCAATCGCTGCCGGCTGACGTGCCGGAAGTTTTCGTGGATCGCGATTTGCTCAAGCAGGCCGTGCTGAATCTGGTTCTGAATGCGGTGGACGCGATGCCGGGCGGCGGGCAAATCCGCCTGAACCTGACGCGGCGCGCGGAAATGGCGGAAATTTCCGTGGCCGACACGGGAAAAGGAATTGCGCTCGAAAACCGGCAGAAGATTTTTCAGCTATTCTTCACAACGCGGCCGGGAGGAAGCGGAATCGGACTCGCCAGCACGTTTCGAATCGTGCAGTTGCTGAACGGTTCGATCGACTTCAAATCGGAGGTCGGGCGCGGCACGACGTTTCGAATCGAGCTGCCGCTGGCTGCCTAATGACCTCTGGAATCCTTTTGAAGAAAGTTTGCCGAGCCGCCGATTCTGCGCGGCTCGTCCACGTTGGCTTGTGCTGCGCCGCGATCGCGATGCTTGCTGGATGTGCGGAAAGAAAAGTGCGCGCATTCCCGTGGGCCACCGCGGTTGTGGTCCGGCCAAACCCGCCCATCGTGCATGGCGATCCATCCTCCGCGGCGGAGATCGCTCCAGACTTTCGAATCGAAGCGCCTGCGAGTAACGGACGCCTTTTTGCAACGCGGCCCGCGCCACCTCGGCCGCACGCAAACACACCGCAGCAGCCTGAAGCGATTGGCGCGGCCAAATCGCAAATGCTTGTGCCGGAATTAAGCCCGCAAGAAACCGCGGCCGCGAAAGCGCAATTTGCGGAAAGCGTTGCCATCGTGGAGCAAAATTTGGCGACGGCACAGAGGCGAAAGCTAACGTCCGCGCAATCGGATGTCGTTTCGAAGATCAACGGCTTCGTGGCGGAAGCGCGAGAAGCGAGCGGCGAAGGCGATTGGGCCCGCGCAAGAAACCTTGCGAAGAAAGCGCAGATTCTGTCGCAAGACCTCGCATCGTCGTTGTGACAATTTGCCCGCGCCGAAACCGCGCCGTGATTTTTGCGCAGAAGCTCCAAATTGGGCGACTGCGATAGAATCGATTCATGAAGACTTTCGACGTGGCGATTGCGGGCGGCGGGCTGATTGGCGGCTCGATCGCACTTGAATTGGCGCGCGCCGGCCTGCGCGCCGGATTATTCGATAAACAGGAACCGGGAAAAGAGGCTTCGTGGGCCAGCGCCGGCATTCTTTCGCCCGCACCGGAAAGTCCCGCCATGATCGCGCTTGTGCCTCTTGGCAAAGCAAGCATGGACCTTTATCCCGAATTTGTTGCGGAAGCCTCGGAAATTTCCGGACTGCAAGTTGGGTATCGCGCGAAGGGAACGCTGGAAGTGCTCACTTCGCGCCGGGCGCGCGAGGAAATGAGTACACTCATCGCACTGCACCACGGCCTGGGTCTGCAAGCGGAACCGCTGAGCCCCGACGACGCGCGGGAGCTTGAACCCAGTTTGCGCGATGACCTGGAAGGAGCAGTGCTGCGGCCGGCGGAAGCGTCGGTGGACAATCGCCTTTTGACGCAGGCGATTCTTGCAAGCGCGCGCAAAAGTGGCGTTGAGATTCTTGCCGGCGTTGGCGCCGATTCGTTGTGGATCGAAGGCGGCGAGTGCAAAGGCCTGATCGCCGGCGGTGAAAAAATCTCCGCGAAGCACACCGTCGTTGCGGCCGGATGTTTTTCCGCGCAAATTCGCGGCGCGGAACAGTACGCGCCCGTTCGCCCCGCGAAAGGCCAGATGATTTCGTTGGCATGTCCCGAAGCAAAAATCGAACGCGTACTTTGGGGCGACGACATTTACTTGGTGCCGCGGAACGACGGCCGAATTTTGGCGGGCGCGACCGTCGAATACAAAGGATTCGACAAAACGTTGACTGCGGGCGGCCAACGAAAATTATTCTCCGCGGCGATTGAGTTGGTGCCCGCGCTGGAAAACGCCCGCGTCGAAGAAGCCTGGGCCGGACTCCGGCCCGACTCGCCCGACCACTTGCCGATACTTGGGCCGGCCGATTTGCCGGGCCTGCTCGTGGCCACCGGCCACTTCCGCAGCGGCGTGCTGCTGACGCCGATTACGGCAAAACTCGTACGCGAGTGGATTACGACGGGAAGCGTAAGCCAAGATTGGGACCGTTTCAGTCCGCTGCGTTTTGCTGCCATGCAAAAACAAAATGAAGCCGCGGCGCGCTAACTCTTACTCTTCGCGCTCATGTGTTCGCGACCGCGTGATGTGCAGCGGCCGTCCGGTTCCGTTAAAATCCAGGTAACTGGAATCCAGCGTAAGGTCGCGCTCGATCACAATGTCCAGCGTCGAGCCGCGCGGAATGTGCGCTTCCGGTCCGCGCGTCAGAAGCACCGCGGCGAGTCCGGCAAGCCCGCCAATGCCCGCGCCGATTCCCGCGCCTTTGCCGCCATCGGCAATGGCTCCGATGGCCGCGCCGGTAACGGTCGTTTCCGCAATTGTCCCGGCGTCCCTCCCTTTTCCGCCCGGACCGGTCACTCTGCCTTCGGAGTCCGTCGTTTCACGTCCACCTGTATCGGCGCTGCGAGGAGCGGCCATCAAATCCACCGTATATCCATTCGGAAAAATCAGCGATTCGAGCCGCAACCGAAATTCGCCTTTGCCCTTGATGCGGCCGGGCCGCTTGCTTTCGAGCAGCGACCCCCGAATGTACGAGCCCACGGGAATCACAACGCGATTATTTTGCGTGACGGGAAACGAAGTATGAAAGTAGAGCGAATCGCCGGCCTTCGCGCTGCGGGTCGAGATGCCGTTTTCCAGCACGACGGCGAGCCGCGTCCCTGCCGGCACGGAAATCTGCTGGCCATTTCCCGCGGTTTCTCGCTTGTGCACCGGCGCAACGGGCGGTGGCGCGGACGTTTGCGGACCGACGGATTCCTGTGCATTGGCCGCCGCGGCCAATGCGACGAACGCGCCGAGCATAAAAACAAATTTCCAAGGACGAGCGGTGTTGGGCAACATGGCAATCCTCCGAACTGTCCCGTGAGATGCAAATAGTAAGCCAAGCGGATGTCCGCGTCTAACAATTCCGCCGTGGCGTCGCGCGAGCCCACTGGTTCAATCTTGGAATGCACCCACTGCAAAGAACGGAAGGAAAATCAAGCAAAGCGGAATGGCAAGCGGTATAGCGACCGCGATACCCACGCCGACGCCAGTCCACTGTGCGCCTTGCTTGATCCGAGTTCCGACGGCAGGCACCACCCGTGGAGGCTCGGCCAGATTGGTGTAGTGAATATACGTGCCGCCGAGGGCATTCGTGTGAAGCGAAAATCCTTGGTCGTTCAGATCGCGAATCAAGCCGGTGAGAACTTTTCCGTTCTGCAGTTTGCAATGAACAAACTGGTGCTTGTGGCCGGCAAGCGCTTTGGCGGCAATCCGGTATTGATCCGCGGGCGAGCCAGGCTCGATCCATTCGCCCTGCCAGGGCAAGAGAATGGGCGGCGCAGGATTTGGAACCGGGGCATGTTGAAACAAATCTTCACCCGTCGCGGGCGGCACATCTTGCAAAATCGGCGGATCAATCTCCGGCAGCGAAGCGCGCGTCTGGCCGCTCGCAAAAGTTCCAGACAGCAAGGTCGCAAGAAACAGCGCGAAAGCTGCGATGATTTTCATCGAACCCTCCTCACCTCAAGTTCACGGTTGGGAGCAATGCACGGTTTGGGCCAGAATCCATGCCGCCGCATAAGAACCCCTCGTCCGCCTTAGCCGAAGAAATCGTGACACTTAACGGCGTTGCAAGTCGTTGCGGCTGCGTTCCGCTTGATCGCAATTGCGCCTCTTGTGGCGGGTATTCGCTCCAGTTGCAGTGCATGGCAAGCAGATTTGACAGCCAACCGCCGCTTGGGCACGCTGTTTGTGAACCGCGCTGGGGGAGAGAAAAATGGCAAAGCTGGCGTTGATCTATGGATTGCGATTGTTGCCCGAAGAGGATTTGGCGGAAGTGCGCGAAGCGACAGTCGTGCTCAAGAACGGAAAAACCGCGCGCGTGGCAATGCACCTGATCGAAGGCTCCAAAGAAGAAATCGAAGCAACTTTGCTCGAATCCGTGCAGGCCTTCTTCGAACTTTATCCGGAAATTTAACGAAAGTCAGCGATTGCCGAAATTTTCCGGATCGGCATTGGGGTCGCCCAGATTGTCGTTGATCAGCACCGTGGACTGGCCGGTAATCTCGATTCGCTTGCGGCACTTGTGGCAAGCCACAAGGTCGTCGAGACGAACCATGTACGACGAGGCCTTCGCAAATTTCTGCCGGTCTTCCGCATCCGCGTTGCGCGGCAACTCGCGCCGCTTGGTGCAGACCTTCCAGCGAATCGAAGCGGTAAATTCATTTCGGCAGCTGGGGCAACGCAGCTTCGTCGGCTTGTTTTCTTCCCGTTCCGTGTAAAACGCTTTATTGTCCATGACTATGTCGCGGGCGCGGTCACCGCTTCTTCGATTGTAACAAATTCGAGGCCGGCTTCGCGCCAGCGCGGAAGCCAATGCCCAAGCGCTTTGAGCGTATGCGTGCGATCGGCGTTGAGCGCCCGGTGCCCGCCGTCATGAAGGCAAAGTACGTCGCCCGCCGCACTCTCCGACGAGATGTTTTTTTGCGCGCGCCGGGCGATCGGCTCGAGCCGCCCAATCAGTTTCTCCGCCGGCTGCGGCGTCCAATCGCCCGGAATCAGAGACCACATCGCCGTGCGCATACCGAGTTGCGCCGCCGTCTTCACTACCCACGGATTGCGAAAACCGTACGGAGGCCGAAACCATTTTGCCGTGGCGCCGGTGGCGGCGGCAATCGCGTCCTGCGTCTGCCGCATTTCGTCCTGAATGGCGGCGGGAGCGCGCCAAAAAAGATTCGGATGCGTCAGCGTGTGATTCGCCACGACGTGGCCGCGCCGCGCGGTTTCGCGCACCAACGCCGCGCACTCCTCTGCGTATTTGCCAATCACAAAAAAAGTCGCCAGCGCGCCGTAACGTTCGAGCAGATCGAGCAACTGCGGCGTCATCGCCGGATTCGGGCCGTCGTCAAACGTAATGGCCAGCTTGCGCGCGGAGTTCGTGCGGCAAACCGTCGGTCCAAAAATTTGCGCGCGCGGATGCACGGCGCCATAGGCCACCACGCCCGCACAAGCTGCGGCCACCGAACTTGCCGTGACGAGCGTATTCATCGGCCTAATTGTCGCACGCACAAAGTTTTTCCCGCCACTCGACCGTCGAGGTCAATCCTCATGTACGTACCTCGCGTGATACACTCACGCCGTTCGCCGCGAAAGGAGTTCACGGATGAAATGTCAGGTATGTGGCCAGGACTACGGCGTTGCCCACCAGTGCGCCGGGATTCCGGCCGCTCCGGATGTTTCGGATGTTCCCGCTCCCCCGAAAGGCTTCGCACTCGGTCACTATCTTGGCGAGGCGCTTCGCATCGCCACGTGGAACGACGCGGCGATTCGCCGAACCATGAATGATCCAAATGCGATTCTTTATGGCGTTATCGTTTACGGCGCGGCAGTCTCACTTCTGCTGGCGGACCCAATCCTGCGTTTCATTGCTGCTGGCAGGTACGAACACGCGATCATCGTCGCCTCATCTTTGGCGCTCGCGCTTATAGGTGCAGCCGTGCTGGATTTTCTAAAATTGGCAATCTGTCACTTGCTATCCAAATGGTTCTCCGGAGGCTCCGGCAAATTCACACAACTACTAGGCCCCTTGTTGCTGGGTTCCGTCGTTTACTCACTTTGTCTGATTCCGATCGTCGGTGGATTCGCCGCAGCCATGGCATGGATTGCCGTCTTCGTCATGGTGTTTCAAGAGGTTCACGGCCTTGAGCATCTCACGTCGTTCCTTTATTCGGCCACCGTTGGCGTGGTCTTTTTTCTCATCCAGCTTTATGCGTTACCGGCGCGGAACCACTAAGACCATTCTCTCCGCGACTATTCCGGCTTGCGCATCGATTGCAAATCGATGCCAAGCTGCTGGCATTTCTTGTACAGATGGCTGCGCTCGAGCCCCAGAGCGCGCGCGACATTCGTCATGTGAAAATTGTTCCGCCGAATCTCGGCAAGCAAAACTTCCTTTTCAAAACTTTCCGTGCGCTCCGCGAGCGTGCCCGTCGCGGCAATCGATGCCGAGTGCGCGGAGCCACTCGCCGGTCCCGCGCCGCCAGGCAAAGTGATCTGAACATCCTCCCGCGTCACGGAGTCGCTTTCCGCGAGCAGTACCAGCCGTTCCACCACATTGCGCAGCTCGCGCACATTTCCCGGCCACGCATATTTCCGCAGCTCCGCAATCGCGCCTTCCGAAAAAGTTTTTTCTTTCCAGCCGTTTTGCGCCGCAACTTGCCCGGCAAAGTGCGCCACCAGCGGAGCGAAATCTTCCGGACGCTCCCGCAACGGCGGAAGCGCCAGCGGAAAAACATAGATGCGGTGAAACAAATCGCGCCGAAACGCATTCTGCTTCACAAGATCTTCCAGATTTCTGTGCGTCGCCACAACCACGCGCACGGTCACCTTCACCGGCTTGTCGCCGCCCACGCGTTCCACTTCGCCTTCTTCCAGCACACGCAACAATTTTGCCTGCATCGCCACCGGCATATCGCCGATTTCGTCCAGAAACAGCGTGCCGCCTTCCGCCTGCTCGAATTTTCCCGTGTGGCGCGATGCCGCGCCGGTGAACGCGCCTTTCTCGTGGCCAAAAAGCTCCGACTCGATCAGTTCGGCGGGCACCGCGGCGCAATTCAGCGTGACGAATGGCGCATCTTTTCGCGTGGAACGTTCATGGATCGCGCGCGCAACAAGTTCTTTTCCCGTGCCGGTCTCTCCCAAAATGCAAACGCGGGTTTCGCTCGCCGCCACCCGGTCAATCTGCGCTTGCAGCTTTTTCATCGCCGGCCCGCCGCCCACGAGCGTGTGCTTGCCAAGCCGCTTTTTCAATTCGCGGTTTTCCGTCTCCAGGCGCGACAATCGCAGCGCATTTTCAACCGTGAGAAGCAGCTTGTCGGTCGAAAGCGGCTTTTCCAGAAAATCCAGCGCTCCCAGCTTCGTCGCCTTCACCGCCATTTCAATATTCGCCTGGCCGGAAATCAGAATCAGCGGCGTGCGGATGCCCGCAATGCGAATCTCTTCCAGAAATTCGAGCCCGCTTTTCCCGGGCATCACCACGTCGGAAAAAATCAGGTCGAACTTTTCCGATTTCAGCAGCTCCGTGGCTCGCGCCGCGTTGTCGCATACGGCCGCTTCGTGCCCCGCCATTCGAAACGCGCGCGAAAGCGATGCCAGCGTGTTTGCATCGTCATCCACCAGCAGGAGGTTTGCCTTTTGCGTCATGGACTTTTCGCGCGCGGCGCCGCTTATCCTTCCGTCGCCACGGCGGCCGCCTGCGAAGTTTCTTCGCCCGTCGTCTTTTTCGTTTCGCTCGCGGCTTTCACCAGCGTGTTGGACTGGCGTTGCGGCAGGTCGATGCGGAAAGTCGCGCCGCGTCCTTCCTCGCTTGAAACGGAAATCGTTCCGTGATGGTCGCTCACGATGGATTGCACGATCGCGAGCCCGAGGCCGGTGCCCAGCTGCTTCGTCGTGTAGTACGGCGTGAACAGGCGCGAACATTCTTCCGGCGTAAGGCCCTTGCCCGTGTCGCTGATCTCAATTCTAACTTTGCCGTCGCGTTCCGCGGTGCGCAGCGCGAGCGTGCCGCCCGCCGGCATTGCGTCCAGCGCGTTCAAAATCAAATTCTGAAACGCCTTGTGCAGCAGGTCCGGATCGGCATCGACTTCCGGCAACGACTCCGCCAGAAAAAGTTCCGTTCCGACCGGCGGCTTCCCAACGGCATTGAATTGCGGCTCAAACAATCGCATCGCATCGCGCAGCGCTTCGTTCACGCGTACGCGCGTGAAATTGGGCGCGGGCATTTTCGAAAAATCGCTGAATCGGCCCACGATTGCGTTCAAGTTGGTCAGCTCCGCTTTCAACGTGGCCGTCGACTCGTTGAACACTTCCAAAAATTGTTCCGAGCTGAGCTGCCGCGCGCGCTGCAGATTTTCCACCGTAATCTGCAATGGAAAGAGCGGATTGCGCAATTCGTGCGCCAGCCTGCGCGCCAATTCGCGCCACGCCGCCACGCGTTCCGCCTGCACCAATCGTTCTTTTTGCGAAGCCAGCGTTCGCGTCATTTCATTGAACGCGCCGGCCAGTTGTCCCACTTCGTCTCGCCCATGGATATCAATGTGCCGGTCCCACCGGCCCGAAGCGACGTCGCGCGCGCCTTCGGCCAGCTCTTCGATCGGCCGCGTGATGCGGCGCGAAATCCACCAGGTCAAGATCAAACCGATGAACAGCGCGGAGGCGCCGACGATCGCCGCGATCCACACGATTTTCTGCGTCAGCAAAACCAATTCGCGGCGCGAGCTTCCCACCAGCAGCGCCCCCAGCACTTCTCCTCCGCGGCCCGTCAGCGGAATGGAATGAAACGTCTCCGCGTCCGCCGCTTTCCCGGTCCAATCGACGTTCTTGATCTCCGGCTTCGCCGATTTGTGAATTTCGTTGATCAGCGGCTCGAAGCGATCCGGATTTTGCAGCGTGTCGTTCGAGTCCACCAGTTGTGCCGCGGAAAAATTCGGATCGAGGTTGCGGTAGAGCAAGGCGCGCATTCCCGAAGGCAGCACAAGCGAAGCGAGGAATCGCTTGTCCATTTTCTTCCCGCCGATTACGTATAGATTCTTCTTTTCCACCGGCAACGCGCGAACCACCGATAGCGACAGATCGAATCCGTCCGGCAGCTCTTCCTTGCGCAGGAACGGCGCAACTTCATGCCAGTCGCTCACCTGCGTAACCCAGTCTTCCTTATATCCGACGCGCGCCGGATATTGAGCCGACGAAATCAGCGTGCCCTGATAATCGACAAGCTCCACAAAGTCGAGGCCGTGATCCTGCGCAATGCCGGAAGCGTCGCGAAAGAAAATCGATTGATCGGCATTCGGCTTCGCCAGCTCAATCGCGGTGCGCAACGTGATTTCCGAATTGACGATGTTGTCGAGTTGCCGCGCAATCTCTTCGCCGCGCTGCGCATACTCTTTCTGGAATTGCGCAACAAGGGCCTCGGTTCGTTCGCGATCGATTTCTTCAAACGCCGACCGCGAATAATACGTCACCGCGTAGCTCACGGCCGTAACCGTCACCAGCACCGTCAGCAGAAACACCCAAAAAAGTTTCGTACGGAAACTCATGGCCGCGCTCCAGGCGTCGTCGTCACGGCGGACGGCGGATTTCTGGTCGCTCCGGCTTGCGAACCGGCCGGCTCCAGCCAGACGTCCGCCAGCCGCCATTCACCCCACGCGCTCGGCTGCCAATCCCGCACCGTCGGCGCCAGCCCCGCGTAATCCGGCAATGCCACAAGGGGAATCAATTTTCGTTCCTCCAGAATTTTCCGCTCCCAAGCATAGCGCCGATCCGGATCGGCCGGATTGCTTTCCTTCGTTTCCGGTGCCTGCTCCGCTTTTGCAAATTCGCGCAACTCTTCGCCGGGCGAAAGCGATGTGTATCGCCACGCGAAAAGATGTAGATCCGCGCCGTCGCCGGCCCGAACTGTCCCTTCGCGCGCGCCGGTTTTGAGCAACGGCTGCACGGAAAGACCCGCCTGCCGCGCATTCACCGCAACTCGCTCCGCCAGCAGCCGCGCCAAATCGCCGGAAGCTTGCGCTTGCACTCGCAAAGGCGACGTCCCGCCCGCAACATTCGCGGGCAACGACGCGCGCAACTGCTTCGCGCGCTCCAGGTCCAGCTCAGCACGGAAAAGAAAAGCATATCCCGAGAGCCACTGCGGCAAAAGCGCCGCGGCGGGCTCGCCTTGCCTTTGCAGCAACACGCCGGCCATCGTCGCGCGATCAAGCGAGAGCGCCAGCGATTCGCGAAGCGCCTCGTTCGCCGTTTGCGGTTGCGCCTCGTCGAATCGCAATGCGTAAAGCGTAAGCGGCAGAGACGCCCAAACGCGCGTATTCGATTGCGTCGCGCGCCGCGCGATGTCCGGCGCCAGTTCCGCCAATTCCGCTTTCCCTGCCTGCAAATCGAAAAGCGCGCGCAATGGCGGCACGCCAAGTATTACGTCAATCGCATCCAGAAATGGCCGCCCCGCCCAGCAAGTCTCGTTCGCGGAAAAACGAAAATGTTGCGCCGCCGCCTCCCCAACCGTAAACGGACCCGTTCCAAGCAGCGCTCCTTCCGGCGACGCGCGATAGATGAAATATCGCCCTGAGGCGAGAATTTCGAGCAGGTCGGGGCGCTGCTCCGTGGATTGAAAAACAACATTGTTCCCCGCGGCGCTAACTTTTAAATCCTCGGAGAGAAGTGGCGCCAGCGCCGCAGCGGCATCCGCCGCGGTCAGCGCCGCGCCGTCGGAAAACTTTACGTCTCCGCGAATCGCAAATTGCCACCGGTGGTAGGTGGCATCGTGCGTCCACTCCGTCGCCAGCTGCGCCGCGAACCTGCCGTAATTGTCCAGCGCCACGAGGCGATCAAACACCAGCGCCGCCAGCCGTTCATTCGTGGCGAACTCGCGCGAACCCGTCTTCCATGTGCGCGGATCGAGCGTGGCGGAATTGGCAAGCAGTTCGACGCGCAGCACGCCGCCGGTGCGCGGTTTCGTCGTCGCAGGCGCGCTCGAAGCAACGACAAATATGGTCGCGAGCGCCGCGAGACGCCTACAACCCGCAAGCCAGCGCGATTCGATGGACTTCATAATTTCCCGTGGAAAGGTTGAAAACGACCGCCGTGTCCGCGCGCAACGCTTCGCCGGAAGAAATCGACACAACCGGGCCCGCCGTCCCCAGTTCGGCCACCGGCGTTTGCGTCGCCGGCAACGACGGGTTCACCAGCTCCAGCCGGTCCGGCATCGTCTTGTCTCCGCCATCTGAACGCAGCCACCACACTTGCGAACCGCACGGCGAGCTCAGCAACATTCCCGTGCGCCATGCGTCTGGATTCTGCTGGCAGCTTGGCGGCGATGCATCGCTCAATTTCGCCTGGCAAGTTTTTCCAGCGACGACAATTTTCAGATGATCCGGCTCGTCCACGCCGAAATATAGTTCGCCGCGCGGTGCGCGCTGCGTGGATGCCGCATCGCCAAGCGGTTTTGATTGCGTCGCTTTCCAGCCATCCGACTGCTTTTCATAAACGTTTAGAGAGTCTCGTTGTAACAGAATCAGCCGGTCCTTCGCGTCGTTTTCGCCGCGCACAAAAATCGCATCCAGGATTCGCTCGCTCTGCTGCCACAACATCTCCGTTTCCAGCCGCAGCGCCGCACCCGTCGCGTTTTCCGCCGGAATTCCCGCCCGCGGCATCGCCGCAAACAAAACCTGCTTGCCGTTTCCGTTTTCCACATCCGCGGTGACTACAATCTGCGTCGGCGTGCGTTCCAGATAAACGGAAACACTGCAGTTCGCCGCCGCTGCCGTGGCATCGCCCTGCTGCCCCTGCAATTCCTCCACGAACAAGCTCTTCCATTGCTGCGAGCGCGCGTCCGGCACCGCCTCGTGATTATTCCAGTTCACGCAGTTCACTTTGTTTCTCGGCAATTCCGTCGCCACGCGATGCGCCAGCTCGCGAACGTGGTGCTCGGCGGAATCGTCGCGTGCGAAAGTCGTCGGGCCAAAAAACAAAAAAAGAATCGTGCAGAAAATCCAGATTCGCAGTGAGAGAAAACGAGGTCGTTGGGACACGGCAGTGCATGCAAATCATAGCACGCCTGCCTTCCGTTTCGCGGGGCACGCCGCCCTTCAGCCCTGAAGTGGCAACGGCGGCCCCGCGCCGTTCCCCGTGACCGACGGGGAAAGCCGGCCTTCGAAAAATCAACGTCGCGCCATGATTTCGGCATGCGTCGGCACCCATACAATCGCGTCCGCCTCGCCCGCGATCGGCAAGAGCCACGCGAACCGCTCCACCGTCACGCGATAACTCGCCTTGCCATCCGGCGAAGTCCAAACAAACACCGCGCGGTTTTCCGAAGCCGATTCCGTATCGAGCGGCAGCGATTCCATATCATTCGAATTCCCGGCAAACGCCGGCGCCACGCGACGCAGCTCATCCATCGCCACAAGCCGCGCGTCCTTGCACCACTCCTCATGCCCCGCGCTCACCCACCGCTGCAAATTCTCAATCTTGTGCCGGTCCATTTCCGGCCGCACATCGGTCCGCCGCTCGCTTGCCGCCATCGCCGCCGGCGCACCAACTGCCAGCGCGCCCGCAAGCAGCGCTCCCGCGATTCGCATTGCAATCGGCCGCTCTGTTCCCATCCCTGCCTTCCGTGCAAACGTTCCGTTCATGACTTCCTCCCGAATCCCTTTCTTCATTTCTCCGGCGGAACTCTTCGTCATATTCAGCGCGCCTGCCGGGTGGCGCAGTGCGCGGCGCTGGCTTCTGAGGTTGATCGCGACCCGGCGAAGCGCGGCGGTGCTTGCCGGATTCTGTTCTGCCGCTTTGCAGTTACGCGCGTTGCGGTTAAGAATGATCATGGCCTCTCCTTTCCAGCGTCGCGCACCGCGCCACCCACAGGGGTTTTGGCGGGCGCTGTTCGGCGGACATTTCTGCCCGCCGCCATCTCTTACGGCTTCCGGCCGCCGCGCTTTTGCGCCGTCAGGCCGCTCGCAGGCGAATCGCCTTCCGCATCTTCTTCGCCGCTTGCCGCTCCGCTCGCCGAGCCGTTGAATGCCGACCGGAACACATCGTTCGCAAAGAAATTCTTCCCGTCCACCGGCACCATCATGATTTGCAGCTTGTCCGACAGCCGTTCCGCGATAATCTTCTGAATCAACATCGGATTCTGCTTCAGCACCGCCGCTTCGAATTTCATTCGCTCTGAATCCGCCGCCGCCGTCACACGAATCCGATTCGCTTCCGCGTCCGCGGTCACGCGAATCCGGTTCGCCTCCGCGTCCGCCAAATTCCTTTGCCGTTCGATTTCCGCTTTGCTGTCGATTATCTTTGCCTGCGCCGCCGCTTCCGCGTTTTGCAGCGTCGCTTCCTTCCGCGCTTCCGCTTCCAGCTTCGATTGTTCGATCTGTTTCTGCTTCAAAGGCAGGGTGTATTGCATCGCATCCGATTGCGCCTTCGCTTGCAGCACTTGCACCTGCGCCTGCGCTTCGGCCTGTTTCACGTCGCGAGACTTTTGCGCCTCGGCTTCCAGCTCCGCAATTTTCACTTCCTTTTGTTTGATCTGCGTCACCGTTTCCAGTTGTTCGTTCTCCTGCTCTTTCAGCAGCAGCCCTTCCAACCCTTTCGCGTATTCCGCCGGCAACGAAATATCTCGCAGCAAAACTTCTCGCACCACAATTCCGTCCGACGCCAGCCGCGCCTTAATCTGATCCGCCGCTTTCGTCCGCAACTCTTCCTGCTTCAGCGCAAACACTTCCCGCGTCTCATAATTCGGCGCCAGCTGCCGGTAAATCGTCGAAACCACCGGCGCCACCACTTCCTGTCCCACCGGTTGCGGCAAATTCGAATGAATCGCCGTCAGCTTCGATGGGTCGAGCCGGTAGCGCACGCTCACCGCAATGCCGATCACCAATCCTTCGCGCGCTTGCACCGTCAGCAAATCGCTTCCCGCCTTCGCCGGCGAAGTCGCGGACGTCGAATACGTCTGTTCGCGCGTGTCGTACAGCGCCACGCTATCGATAAGCGGCGTGACCAGATGCACTCCCGGATACAGCGTGCCCGGCCGCACTCCCCAGATTTGGCTCAGCCGGACGCCGGCAAATCCATCGGGAACGACGGCGACGCTTTCCGAGATCAGCAGCGGCAATGCGCCCAGTCCCGCCAGTTGCAGTGCGCGCTGCCAGCGCACCGGGCCGAAAGGGCGTGGCACGAACGCTGCGGCGCTCAGTGCTCCCTCCGTCAATTCCGCCTTGCGCCGCAGCAACCGCCTCAACTGCGCCGCCACCACCACGTCGTAAACCACCAGCGCGCCCGCACTTCCGAACAACCCGATCCCCAGTATCACCAGCAGCAGCTTCAGAATGTTCATCGCAACACTCCTTCCTCTCCCTGCAGGTGCCGCTTTCTGCCTGCGTGCCATGGCGAAAAGCGGACCCTCTGTTCCCGAGCGTCAACGCGAACCTGTTCAGCCGCTTGCCCGCGCCGCCGCCCGTAAAAATCCGTACTTACCTCCGCACCGCCGCCGGTCCCAGGTTCCGCACCAATTCGCGAGTCCCCTTCACCAATTCAGCGCCAAAAGTTGTCGAAGCTGGCACATCGCGCGCAGTAAGCTTCGCCGTCGAGGCAGCTGTCGCGCCCGCTTTCTGCCTGTGCGCCATGGCGAGAACCGGCTCGTGTTGTTCGTTGGCAGTTGTAGGGCCGGCTTTCTGAAGCCGGACATTTTGCGCGTGGGAAACACTCGCCGGACGCATCACTTGAAACATCGCCCGCAAAAAAAGCCAATCCAGCAGCACCGCAGCCGCTGCCGCAAATATCGTCGTCAGTACAAGACCCGCAAAGTGTGCAATGGCGATCATCGTGTGCCTCCCGTCGTGCGCCAAACGAGATGGCACGCCCATCACCAAATCCAACTTATTGATTTAATTGGCTTTATCGGAGTTCAAAGCAGAGGTTCGCGTGGCATTTGGTCCACGCTGTGTTTCCTGCGCCGCACCCTTCCGCCAACATCCCGCGTAGCCAAAAAATTATTTTTGGCCGCCCGCGCGTCCCGCGATTTCGCGATCGTACCCAAGCACGACGCAGTTTTCTTGCCTCGCTCGACTCCCAACCTTCCGCCACTCTCGCCGGCGTTGCCACCCAATTTGCCTTGGAATGCCTTGTGCGCTCTGCTACGTTTCTTACCTGCCGTAAAAATTAAATGGGACGTGCAGAATCGATCCCGCGAGAGGAGCCTTGACCACGCGTGCAGCCGCTTAATTTACCCGACGACGAACAACTTCCGCGTCCAGCCAATTCCGCGCGTCACCTTTTCTTCGTCGCCCTTCGCCTTCTCGCCGGCATCGCCATCCTCGTCTATCTGGCAAAGTCCGGCATCATCTCTCTCGCCGCGCTTTCGAAACTGATCCTCGCCTGGCCAATCACCATCGCCGCCATCGCCGTCTTCTTCATCGATATTTTTCTCATGGCCGTCAGAACTTCCCTTCTTTTTCGTCCATTTGGCATGCGCCTCACGATTTTGAAATCCGTCGAGTTAACCCTCGTGAGCCTCTTCTTTTCGACCTTCCTTCCGGGAGCCGGCGGCGGCGATCTCGTCAAGCTCTACTACGCCACCAAAGAAAATGCCGGCCGCCGCGCCGAGGTCGCCACCATCCTGATGTTTGACCGTTCCATCGGCTTTTTCGCCATGCTGATCCTTCCCTTGTTCTTCGTGCCCATGTTTCTTCCTCTCCTTCAATCGGTCCCCGTTCTTCGCACCATTCTGATTTTCGTCGCGGCCCTTTCCGCCGCCATGCTGGCGGCCTTTCTCCTCTTCGCCTTCAGCGTGCGGCTCCGCGATTTTCTTGCGCGGCGCTCCATGCCGTTTCCTCGTTGGAGAAATCTCGCGGCCCGCGTTCTCGAAATTGTTCGGTCCCTTGCGCGAAATCCAGGCACGCTTCTCGCCGCACTGCTGCTCTCCGTCTTCGCCAATCTCTCCGTCATCGTCATCACCGTGTTCGCCGTCTTGATTCTCGATCCCCACAGTCTCTCGTCCCGAATGTGCCTTGTGATTCCGATCGGCCACGTTGTCAACGCGCTGCCCCTCACGCCCGGCGGTTTGGGTGTCGGCGAGACCGCTCTCAATGCCCTCTTCGAATTAACCGGTTTGCACGGCGGCGCGGAAACGTTGCTCTTCTGGCGTGTGTGGAAAGCGATCGTGGGGTTGCTGGGTCTTTTTATTTATATCCGCGGCATGGGGAGCATCGCGCTTGGTTCAAAACAAACCGAGCCGCGGCGGATGGCGACGTAACACAAACGCAAACCGCGAACCCGTCTTGTTTCCGTCTCGCCCGTTCCTTCTCGGACTCTTGCTCGTTCACCGCGCTCCGGAACCATTCGCGCGATTCGAACGCTCCGTCTCCACCACAATCGTCGGCGACAGCAGCGAAAAACCGCTCCGCAGCGTGCGCTTGTAAAAAACATACGGGAAAAATCCATACTGCCGGCCTTCCGGTATCAGCCGTTTCAGGTCTTCATAACCGAAAAATTGCTTGTGGTCGTCGTTTTGCATCTCCGCCGGGCTCTTGCCAAAGAAATCGAAGATTCGATACACCCAGAACCGGCTGTTCGGCGTCGTCAGCAGCAGCTTTCCGCCCGGCTTCATCACTCGATTCATCTCTCCGAGCGTGAATTCCGGCTTCATCACATGCTCGATCACCTCGGTGCACCACACCAGATCGAAACTTTCATCCGGAAACGGAAGCCTCTCGTTCGCATCCACTCGTAAGACCGAAGGATTTTGCGGTCGCAAATCCGCCGACACCACCTCATACCCTCGCGCTTTCAGTTTCTCCGTCCAGAATTGCTCACGGCAGCCCAGATCCAGCGCCTTGCGTCCCCGCCCGTCTCCCAGCAGGCTCAGCAGAATCCGCTTCCCTTCCGTCGTATGGCGTACTTCGTACTGACCGAAGTCCACCGGGATTCTCTTCAGCAGCGCCACCATCCTGCCAAATAAAGTCGGCTTCATCGCCATCGGCCTCCGGCCCTTGCCCTCCGTCCACACATCGCCCGATTGTTCCAATCAACCGCCTCTCCGTTCCCGTATCAATGCACCGCTCAACCGCAACTCGTTCTACCTCGATTTAACAGTATGAATCACTTTTTCATTTTCGTCCTCGTTTTCACTCCTTCCCACGGCGATTCCCTCACAAGCAACCACTGAATCCCCGTCTTTGTAAAACTTTTTCGCCTCCTCCCTGGATTTACCCAATCCATTCGAAGGCCAGCCCCATCCCCCAAATATCGTCAAATGCCGTTGTCGATTCTCTCTTCGGTTTAATGCGGTTATTTGAGTTGTAGGGCCGGCTTTCCGAAGCCGGCCTCTTCGATCCTTCCGTCAACCTCCATAGTCCCCATTCGCCCAACCCCTCCGAAATGTAGCGCCGCGGTTTCAGCCCGGCCTCTCGCTTTTTTGTAGTGGCGGGTCTTTAGACCCGTGCTTTTCTTTTCTCTTGTCTTTCTTTTTCTTCTCTTTCTTTCTTCTCTCTACTTCCCTTCTCCCTGCCGAACTCCGCCGCCCCACGCCTGCCCTTCCGTTCAGTTGACACCCCGCTCGATTATATATAATATTCCTATACATAAGGGAGAGCACCATGATCGCTTCCGGCATCAAACGCGGCACCGCCGAACTCGCCGTCCTCAGCGTCCTTGAATCCGGCGCTCTCCACGGTTACGAAATCGCTCGCCGCATCGAACGCCAGACCAAAGGTTCCCTCCGCTTCACCCTCGCCGCTCTTTATCCCATGCTCTATCGCATGGAAAAGCACCGCTGGATTCGCGGCGAATGGGAAACCAGCCCCATCGGCCGCCGCCGCCGTTGCTACCGTCTCACTCACGCCGGCAAGAAAAAACTCGCACCGTTGCGCCGCGAATGGTCCGAACTGTTTGCCGCTCTTCGCCGCCTTGAGGGAGTCTCCAATGCCTGATCCCGCGAAACACGATTGCAACCGGCCGCGTCGGCAAGAGCAAAACAGCCAGGAAATCGATTGGCACGAATTGGTCCGCCACCGCCTTGAAGGCCTGGCTCTCGATCCCGCCGAAATGCGCGAAGTCCACGCCGAACTCGTCGCTCACTTCGAGGAATCTTACGAAGCGTTTCGCGCCGAAGGCCTACGCCGGCAGGACGCCGTGCAGCGTACGCTTCTCCTGGCCGGCGACTGGCAGGATTTACGCCGCCAAATTGCAATCGCAAAAAATGGAGGACATCCCATGAAAAACCGTTTGCGCCACATCTGGATTCCCGGCTTGCTCGCTTTCGCGCTGTTCACCATCCTATTGATCCTTCTTCAACAGCTTCCCTTCCAGCCTCATCTCGTTTTCCGCAATGTCGGTTATTTGCCGTGGCTCCTCCCTCTTCCCTGCTTGGGCGCTCTCGCCGCCTATCTCTCTTTTCGCGCCGGTGGCTCACGCCGCGCCGCGCTCCTCGCCGGCCTCTTTCCCATTCTCGGTCTCGCCTTCGCCTTCCTCTTCATGTTCCCCGCCGGTCTCTTCCTCGAACGCCTCTTCGGGTGGCACGTCGATTTTCGCAACGTCGCCGCCGATTTTCTGTCATCTCCCATTGCCTCTTTGCTCGTTCCGACCATCGCCCTTCTACTGGGCGCGCTACCGACGCAATTTTTTCTTTCCCGTCGAGCAGCACCCTCGGCAAAAGCCGTCAGCTGACCATGTAGGGCCGGCTTTCCGAAGCCGGCCTCTTTCTTTTTCTTTCTTGTGTAGTGGCGCGTCTTTAGACGCGTTCTTTTCTTTTTCTCTTTCCTTTTCTCTCTTTTCTTCTCTCTTTTATATTTCTTTTCTCTTCTCTCTTCGCACTTGCCTCTGTGTAGAGCCGGCCCTTTAGGGCGGCATCTTCGATGTCAGCCGCACCGCGATCGCACCGTGATCGATAATTCATGCCGGGCTGTGGCTTTGGTCCTCTCGAGCGGCGACGAGAACCGTCGCGGTTTGGCCATTCTCGGCGCCGCAAACTTTCGGTTTTCAGTGTGCGAACTGTGATTTTTTTCTTCCCCCTTCGAACGAATTTCCACAGCCATTCGAATTACCTACTAACATAAGTATTGACGTGGTCATCTTCCTGTGCTACTATGGCGTGTGATTCGCTCGAGTCTTCTTTCTCTCCCCTCCGCGGTTTCTCACTTTCCCTTCGGCCTTCCGCAGAATTCGCCTAACTCCTTTGCAATGAACACTTACAAAAAATGCGTCCGCAACCCGTTTAGAATGAACACTTACAAATCGTTGGACTTAAAGTCGTTTAGATTCAACACTTACAAAAAAGAGGGGGGAGGGGGCCCCCAGGCCCGGTACTCTCTTCTCTTCGTCCTCTCTACGCAGTCATCCGCAGTCGCCACCGCTCCGTCCCCTCCATTGGCATCGCGCCTTTTCCCCTGTACCTTAGAAAGGAGAGCTTTGCCTCTCCCATCGACCGTGATGCCCACTCGACCAGGCTTTCGCATCTTCACCATCGCCGGCATCCCCATCTACGTGCACCCCACGTGGCTCGTCATCTTCGTTCTCATCACCTGGACCCTCGAAAGCCAATACCGCACCGGCCATCCCGATTGGTCCGCTTCGCAAAATTGGCTCGTCGGTATCGCCACCAGCTTGCTCTTCTTCGCCTCGGTTCTTTTTCACGAAATGGCCCACAGCCTCGTCGCGCAACGCTACAAAATAAAAGTCCTCTCCATCACGCTCTTCATCTTTGGCGGCGTCGCCCGAATCGAGCGCGAACCCTCGAAGGCCATTCAGGAATTCAACATCGCCGTCGCCGGCCCCGTCGCCAGCGCCTTTCTCGCGGTCGCCTTTTACGTGCTCAGCTCCCGCTTCGCCGAGACGTCGATGATCGGCAATCTCGCCATTTTGGTCTGCGGCGCAAACGCCCTGCTTGGCCTCTTCAATTTATTGCCAGGCTTTCCCCTCGATGGCGGCCGCATCTTCCGCGCCATCGTCTGGGGCATCACCAGGGATTTTTCCAGGGCAACGCGCGCCGCTGGATTTACCGGAAAGCTTGTCGCCTACGCCATGATTCTTTTTGGCGCCTGGCGAGCCCTCGGCAAATCCATTTCAGTTCCCGTCATCGGCACAATTCCCGGCGATTTTCTCGGTGGACTGTGGACCGCTTTCATCGGCTGGTTCATCTTGAATGCCGCGCAGGAAAGCGTCGCGCAAGTCGAAGTCCGCGAAACCCTGTCGGGCCTTCGCGCGCAAGACGTCATGAGCCACGAAGTGCCCACCTTCCCCGGCGGCAACACGCTCGAAGATTACGCCGCCGAAGTTCTCCGCACCGGCCGCCGCTTCCATCTCGTTCTCACCGACGATCGCCTCACCGGAATGATGAACGTCAACGCCCTCAACGGCGTGCCGCAACACGAATGGGCCGGCACGTCGGTGCAGGGCGTGATGGTGCCGCGCGAGCATATTTTGTGGGCCCGTCCGGAAGAGCCGCTTCTCGTCTTGCTCGAGCGGCTTCTTGCCAACGAAGTGAATCAGATGCCCGTCGTGAGCGAAAGCCCCGGCGAAGGCAACGAAGGCGATATGCACATCATCGGCATGGTCACGCGCGATTCGATTCTTCGCGTGATTCAAACGCGCAGCGAACTCGGCACGGAAGCCCTCCGCGCCAAATAAGCGCGCCGCGCTTCAGCGCGCCTCTAAAGTCGCCCGAATGCCGTGCGCGGGCCGCAGCGTAATCGAAGCCAGCGGCTTCACCACGTGGCCTTCGGCCAGCTTGAATCGAAATTTTTGCGCGATCGTCGCGAGGATCAATGTTGCTTCCATCAACGCAAACGAATTCCCGATGCACTGTCTCGGCCCGCCGCCAAACGGAAAATACGCAAATCGCGGCAGCCGCTTCGCCAGATCTCCTTCCCATCTTTCCGGCAGGAATCGCTCTGGCTCGTCAAACCACCGCGGATCGCGGTGCACGACCCACTGCGCGCACGCCACGCCGTTCCCCGGCTTCAGCTTGTACCCCGCCACTTCCACTTCTTCCGTCACCAGCCGCGCCATTCCCCACGCCGGGGGGTACAGCCGCATCGACTCCGTCAATATATTCGCCGTATACGGCAGCTTTGGAATATCTTCCATGCTTGGCGAGCGGCCGGCGAGGACGCCGTGCAATTCTTCGTGGAATTTTTTCTCGGCGGCGGGATTTTGCGCGAGCAGCCAGAGCGTCCAGGAAAGCGCGTTCGCGGTGGTTTCGTGGCCGGCGAGGAAAAGAGTTATTGTTTCGTCGCGTAGTTGACGATCCGTCATCCGCGAGCCGTCTTCGTCCTGCGCGGCGAGCAGCATGGAAAGCAAATCGCCCGCATCGCGCGCCTCGGCGCGCTTTTGCGCGATGATGCGGTAAATGATTTTTTCGATGCGGCGAATGCCCATGCGCGCGCGCAAATTTCGCGGAGTCGGCACCCACAAAGGAATCAAAATGGATTTGCCGAAATCGGCGGCCAGCTTCAATAGAACTTCCATCGTCTCGCCCACTTCTTTCGTGTCGCGCGCGAGGTCCGTGTTGAACAGCGTCTTGCCGACAATTTGCAGCGTGATCTCCATCATGTCTTCGTGGATGTCGCGCGTTTCTCCGCTCTTCCAGGCGCGCATCCCGCGTTCCGCGTGGTCGACCATCGTCGCGCCGTACGCCGCGATGCGCGCGCGATGGAAAGCCGGCTGCGCCAGCCGCCGCTGCCGCAGCCAGAAATCCCCTTCGCTCGTCAGCAGCCCTTCGCCGAAGAGGCGCATGTTGGCTTTCATCACGCGGCCTTTTTCAAACTTGCGCGCTTTGTTGACGAGCATGTCTTCGATGTCGTCCGGGTGGTTGATGAAAAGCGTGCGGAAATCGAAAAGCGCCACCTCGGAGACGTCGCCGTACTCGCGCGCAACTTTCGTGAAGAACGCCAGCGGATCGCGGCGCCGGTCGCCAAAGAGAAATGAGAACGCACTGCCGCCCGGTCCGGGCGGACGAGACTTTTTCGGAGATTCGCTCATCCTTCGATGCTATGGGTTCCGGAGCGAAGGAGCAAAGAATAAAATTCTGATACTTTTTATGCTTCGTGTGCTCGCAGCGCGCAAATACGAAACGCCGCGCCCTTCCCGTCGATTACGATCTTGGAGAAACCAAGCGACGTGAGTCTCGCAAGCGCCGCCGCGGGAGCCACCGGAACGAACGTGCTTTTGATGTGGCCAACGCGTTGCAGCCAGCCGTCGCCGATTTCCATGGCGAGAAACGCACCGCCCGGCCGCAGCACACGGTGAATTTCCGCGAACGCGCGTTCCTGCTGCTCTTGCGATTTCAAATGGTGCAGAACGAGCACGGCGATCACGGACGAAAACGACTCGCCGGGAAACGGCAGCAACGCTGCGTCGCCCTGCAAAACGCCGACATTCGTTTGGCGGAATCGTTTGCCGAGTCTAGCGGCGAATTTATGGTCGTATTCGAGGCTCGTCACGCGCGGTGCGCGCCGCCGCAATTCTTCCGTCGTCGCACCGGGCCCCGCACCCAATTCCAGGACGTTGTCGCCCAGCTTGTAACCATCCGTCATCCACGGAAGAATTTTTCTTTCCGTGACGCGCCGCCAGAAAGAGGATCCGCAAAACCAGTTTTCAATCCTATTCATTCGTGGATACTTAGCACAGCCAATGGCCGCAATTTTCTTTAGTGACGACTAGAATACGATCCCGCTCTCTTCTCTTTTTGCAGCCGAAATTAGATTGCGCATCTTAACTATGAATTGCGACGTCTCTTGTAGTTGTCGATCTTTTGTCAGACTGTCGAGCTCTTCTACTTCACCTTCTAGCCTTGCAATCTCGACGGGTGAAATCCAATCTCCGGCATGGACGCCGTTGTATAGAATTTTTACAAGAAGTATCGTTTCACGATTAGTGAATAGCTCGGCGACTTGCTTACGGAGAAAGGCGACCATCGCGATATTCCCCAGGTGTTCGTGCCACGCCTTCAGATTATTGCCTCCGAAGGTTTTCCCATCAGCGTCGTCGCGCCAAAGCAGTTCGGTTGACTCGTTATTACGAATCACGCGCTCCTTAAGGTGGGCGGGAAGATTGCGCGGGTTTCTATAGACGACAGCATCGAGGGCCATATTGCACTCATTGTAGCTCTTGTCGGATGCGTTTCAGGGCGGCGGCGAATTGATCGGCGTTGTAGGACGAAGGCATTTCGAGTTGCTGGAACAAGCCGTTGATCGCCGCGCGAACTTCGGCGGCGTTCGCGGGCTTCGCTTCTTTGCTGTATGCAATGTAAAGCGAATCGAGAGCCATGGCGGCTTGTTCGGCGGCGCGTTCGTCGGCCAAGGAAATTGTTTCGGCGTCTTCGGTGATGCGCTGCATGGCGTGCAAGGCGAGAGCGGAATCGAACTGCATTGCCGCGAGACGACCGGCGAGTTTTTGCGCGAAAGGCGCCGCGGAACTTGCCGCGGCAGCGACGGCATTGCGGTCCGGATTGAGTTTGCTCATCTCCGCGGAGACGGCGCCCAAGCTTTTTTCCAATTCCTGTGCGGATGCGCTGTCCACTTGTTGCGCCATCAAGCGAAAGACGACGAAGCGCGATTGGTTCCACGCGGGATCGCCGGGGCGGCGCCCGGTGTACTCATGCTTTTGGCGCCAACTATCGGCGGCGGGCCCGAGCGAGTGATGGCAGGCAAAACAGGAAAGCTCGGCGTATTCGGGCCAGACATCTTTTTTGTCGAAGCGCTCGCCTTTGGCTCGCCACGCGAGCCGCTCCATGGCAGCGCGAAGTTGCACGGCTTGGCCGGCGCTCCAATCGCGCACGCCGACCCAGGCGGGATCTTCCATTGGTTTTCCCGCTTCGGATTCGAGCGGCTGCTTCCAATGGCGCGGCATGACGGCGGAAAAAGAATCGAGTTCAAAATAGAGATCGGGATGACCGGCGGCGATCATTTCGTGATCGACGAATTTTTCTTTTGTGCCGAGGTGACATTCGAGACATTTTTCGGTGCGATGAATGACGTTTCGCGTTTCCGTCATGCCGAGCGGAACGGATTTTTCGTGTGGCCAGCCGGTCGTCGCGTGCGGGCCGAGCCAGCCGGAAGCGGGACCGTGGCAGTTTTCGCAGGAAACGCCTTCGGCAATTTCAAATTTGCGGCCCTGCTGGTCTGGCTTCGCGTAGAGCGCGTGGCAAACGAGGCATTTGGGCGAGTCTTCCGCTTTTGTGTCGAGCTTCAAAATGCGCGCCATGCGCTCGCCGACGTCGCCGGTGAGCGCTTGATAGGCGCGGCTGTGTTTGTCTTTCAAAATCCAAGTGGAATATTCCGTTTGGAGAATGCGGCTGCCGGCGATGGGTTTGACGCTGCCGTGGCAACTGGTGGCGGCGCAAGAGCCGGGACCAATATATTTCATCGGCTCGGAGGCCGGAGTTTTTGTCTGCGCGAAAAGCGATGCGGAAAATAGCACAAAGGACGCGCAGAAAACCGCGTTCACCGCGACCGCAAGAGAGCATTTGTGCAGAGTGAGCATCCGTCAGGCCGGAGAGTCCCTTTGTATATATCTTTGGTGCCGCGTGAAGTCAACGACGGGATCGACGTTTGCGCTGAGCAACAAATAGGACAACGCATGGCGCGACGCGAACAGCCAGTACTACGTGATGAGCGATGAGCCGAACTTTAATCCGAACGGAAAGCTGGATGGAAATTGGACGCACTTGTAATTGGTGCGGCCGCAGCCTTGATGGTGGACGGCGCCAACGCGTTATTTGAAAGGAACTCGGATTTCTGTTTGAATATCCGCAAATCTGTGCGCGGAGGTCGGCATGAAAATCTACAATGTGTATGGCTATCTGATTATTTTGGCGTACATGCTGGGTTGCGTGTATTTTGCACCGGCACATTTGGGACCGTGGATGGCGATGCTCGTCGGCGCGGCTTATTTTATTTTTTGCTGGTTTATGGGCGGGTTGTACCTGGCGGACGTGCTTCACCTGGGAATCGCGCATCGATCGCTCGATTATAAAGAATGGTTCATGAAGGCGGTGACGATCGTGAATTGCACGTTTGCGATTTACGTGGATCCGATCGCGTGGGTGAACCGGCACCGGCTGCATCATAAACATTCCGACCACGACGGCGATCCGAACAAACTTTCCGAGGATGGTTTTTGGCGGACGCTCTACCTTTGCCTGATGCCGTATCAATGCCGGGAGAATGTGGCGGGCGACAGGATTTTGAAGTCGCGGACTTTCCGGGTGGTTGCAAATCCGGTTTTTGCAATCGTTGTGCAGGCGGCTAATATTTGGCTTTTGTGGAAGCTGGTGGGGAGTTTGAAGTTTGCGCTGGCGATGTGGATTGGAATCCGGATTTTTTCGCTGTGGGTGAATATGATTCAGAACTATTGGACGCACACGCGAACATTCGGATACCGGCGGTATCACGATGAGGAAGACAACGCGATGAACATTGGCGAGTGGCTGCCGGTGACGGCGACATTCAGCGCGTGCCTGCAGAATAATCATCATCACTACGAGGGGCTATTGCGGCTGAGCCACGACAAATCGGAATACGACTTTGGATTCATAACGGTGAAAGCGATGAAATATCTGGGACTGGTGAAGGCGACGAGCACGGGCGCGCAGATCCCGAAGGATGTGCCGCTGGACGCGCTAGGGTTCTAGGGCGTTCTTTTTCTAACTTATTTTTTCTTTCCGAGGAAAGGTTCGATGGTTTGGCCAAGAAAGGTGGGCGAAACTTCTTCGCCGGCCAGGCCGTAGTGTTCCGGCCATTTATCGGGAAAGTAGTACGTTCCGAAAATTCTATCGATCCACGGAAAATGGATGGCGAAATTCTTGTCGATGGACTCTTTTTGCGAGGTGTGATGCCAATGATGGTATCGGGGCATGACGAGAAACTTTTCGAGCCATTTGGCGTTGGGACCGAAATTGCAGTGAGTCCAGGTGGCGTGAAGGGTGACGAAAACCAAATAGGCGAGGATGATCGATTGCGAAAATCCAATCATCATGGGAACAAGAATGAATCCGCGGACAAGGGTGTCGTCCACGAAGTGAGAACGTGAACCGGCGATCCAATCGAGCGCCTGGGAAGAATGATGAATGGCGTGAAAACGCCAGAGAAACGGAATTTTGTGGAGAGCGAGATGAATGAAATATTCGGCAAGGTCCGCGACGACAACGGCGAGGAAAAATTGCAAGAGCCAGGGCAAGCGAGCGATTGACGATTGAAGAGAAGGAACACCGAGATATTTGGTGGCCTGGGTGGCGGGCAACAAGACGAGAAACGATAAAACCTGAATGGGCAGATGGGTGGACATGAAATAGACGACGTCCTGGACCCAGCCCTTTCTGAAGGTTCCCTGTTCGGGATACTGCGGCCAGATTCTTTCGAGCGGGACGTAGATCAGAGCCATCAACAACAGATCGAGCAAAAACCAATCCATGCCTATGGTGATGCCATTGAGTTTTCCGGCATTTACTTTTACGCTTGCGCCGCCCCAGGCCGTGGCCGCGATGGCGAGCAACATTCCCGACAATGCCAAAGTTTTTTTCTTGCGCAAAAGAGAAGAGAGAGCGCCGAACGCAACCGCGGCCACGATGAGGAATTGGATCAAGAGGCGCATGGCGCGCAACGAATAGAACGGGCGGAATTCGGCGGAGGTGAGGAACTGAGGAAAATGGAGGCAAAGAACACCGCCGAACGCGAGAAATCCAGAAAAGGCGGACAAGACGCCGCTCCACCAGCCGGTTCCGAAGCCAGTGGACTCGGCATCGCCAAAGAACGCGTTAATTTTCTGCTCGAGCACGATGTTGAGATGTTGCAGCGAGTTTATTTGCGCTGATGCAACGCCATTCGGGAAGATTCTACACCGCGAAACGCGGCGGCGGGGCGGATGGTGCCGCGAGAGTTGCCTCGTTGAACAAGCAGGCCAGTACTACAAATCGCCGGCGAACGCGCGGATGAGCAGCACGGGCTGCGCTATTATTCCTAACTGTGACTGAATTGCCGGATTCACCAAAGCTGAAGTTGGCAAGCCCGATCGTGACCGCGCCGCCTGTGGCGCGGAAGAGTTTTCTCCGATTTGTGATTCGATGGGTTGCGATCGGCGTGGCGAGCCTTTGGCTGGCCGCGGCGCTGCTGATTGTGGCGGCGCGGTGGATCGATCCGCCGACAACCGTGGTGCACATGCAGCGTGGAATGCAGGCCTGGATGCACCACACGACGTACCGCGAACGGTACAGATTTGTTCCGCTCGGACAAATTTCGAGCGAACTGCAGCATGCCGTGATTGCCGCAGAAGACGCGCGCTTTTACCAACATCATGGATTCGACTGGCAGGAGATCGAAATTGCCGCGGAAGACGATTTGGAAGGTGAGCGGACGCGCGGAGCTTCGACGATCACGCAGCAGCTCGTAAAGAATTTATTTTGGGGAACGGGCCGCTCATTTTTGCGCAAGGGCGCGGAGGCGACGCTGGTGCCGGTGGCCGAATTCGCGCTCGGCAAAAAGCGCATTTTGGAGATTTACCTGAACGTTGTGGAATGGGGCCCGGGGATTTATGGCGCGGAATCGGCGTGCCGCTACTACGACGAGACCGGCGCGCGGAATATCGGCAGGGAAAACGCGGCACGGCTGGCCGCGATACTGCCGGCGCCGCTGCGGCGACGACCGGAGCGGATGAATCGCTACAGCGAACTTATTTTAAGGCGGATGAGCGAATTGGGTTGGTAAGCGGAGACGGAGGCGACGCTTCGCGCTTCGCCGCAAGCCTTTCGAACGCGGACGCGCTCTTCTATTTACACGAGACGAATCCCCCGATACTATCGGCAAGACTTTTCACTCCACTTTGCGTCCCGCGATGTTTGCTCTTCCGGCGGGGCGCTTTAACGCGAGACGGGCGCCGTGATCTTTGACGACTTGCGGGCCATTCAGCAACGCCACGGCTTCCTGCCGAAGGCGGAGCTTGAAGCATTGTCCGCGCGAAAGCAGACGCCGCTTTATCAAATACACAGCGTGGCCAGCTTTTATCCGCATTTTCATCTTGTGCCGCCGGCGCGGGCGGAGATTCGCGTGTGCGCGGACATGAGCTGCCATTTGAATGGCGCGGGCGAATTGCGGGCGGACATCGAACGGCGATTTGCGGGCGCTGCGAAGAGCGAAGTGGAGATTCGCGATGTGTCGTGTCTTGGGCGGTGCGATCGTGCGCCGGCCGTTTCGATTAACGATCGAATTTACACGGATGTGACGGCCGAGCACGCGGAAGGAATTGCGCGCGCGGCGATTCGCGGCGACGATTTGGCGGAAGATCATCCGCAAGCGCAACGAGTTGAATGCGCGTCCGATCCTTATCCGGGCGCGGAAAAATACGGCTTCCTGCGGCAACTGATTGCAAGCAGGGATTGGGACGGCGTGCTGGCGAAATTGAAAGAAGCGGAACTGCGCGGGATGGGCGGGGCGGGATTTCCGACTTCGATGAAATGGGATCTGGTGCGCAAGCAGGCGGTGGCGGAGAAATATATTGTCTGCAACGCGGATGAAAGCGAGCCGGGAACGATCAAGGACCGCTTCATCCTGACGCATCTTCCACATTTGGTGATTGAAGGAATGGCGATTGCGGGGCTGGTGACGGGCGCGAAGCACGGCATCGTTTATATTCGGCACGAATATCATTTGCAGGAAGAGATTCTGGGCGAGGAGATTCGGCGGTGCTATCTGGCAGGGCTATTGGGAAAAAATCTTTCGGGCAGCGGACTGGATTTCGAGTTGCGCGTGTTTGTGAGCCCGGGCGGATACATTTGCGGCGAGGAGAGCGCGCTGATCGAAGCGATTGAAGGGCACCGCGCGGAGCCGCGGAACAAGCCGCCATTCCCCGGCGTGAACGGGCTCTATCAGAAGCCGACGGTGATTAATAATGTGGAGACGTTTGCGAATGCGCCGCAAATTTTGGCGCGCGGGATCGATTGGTACAAAGCGGCGGGGCAAGGCGGTTCGCGCGGGCTGAAATTTGTGGGCGTGAGCGGGCACTCTGCGAAGCCGGGAATTTTTGAAGTGCCGATGGGAATTCCGATGCGCGAAGTGCTTTTTAATTATGCAGGCGGAGTGCGCGGCGGGCGGCAATTGAAGGCGTTTGCGCCGTCGGGTCCTTCGTCGGGATATTTGCCGGCGTCGATGGTGGATGTACGGCTGGATTTTAAGGCGCTGGCGGAGGCGGGATCGATGCTGGGGTCCGGCGCGATTGTGGTCTGCGACGATACGACTTGCATGCTGGACATGGCGCTGAATGCGGTGCGGTTTTACCGGAATGAATCGTGCGGGAAGTGTGTGCCGTGCCGCGTCGGGTCGCAAAAAATGGTGGATTTACTGACGCGATGGTCGCAGGGAGCGGTGCCGGAGGAGCAGTATCGCGCGGAATTGGAATTGCTGGACGAGCTTTCGCATGCGATGGCGCAGGCGTCGATTTGCGGGCTTGGGCAGATTGTGCCGGCGCCGATTCAATCGGTGCTGAAACATTTTCGCGCGGAAGTGGACGCGCATGTTTTGCGCGGAGAGTGTCCGAGTGGAATTTGCAAGAGTGCGGCGGCGCGGGCGGGCGAAGCGAATCGGGTGGGGATTCGGCCGTGAGAGGTGGAGGTGTGACGTTTAGCGTCCACTGTTTGCTGTTTACCGTTTGTTGTTTGCGGTCGGAGAGTGAAGCGGCACGGAAGGGGACGTAACGGAATCCGGAAGACAAATTAGCGCAGAGGACACTGAGGAAAGAGGCACAGAGGGCACAGACAATAAGGCAGTGTAACGAATGACGACGCCGAGGACGCAGAGGGAAGATACGCAAAGGAAATAGAAAATAAAGCAGCGAAGCGAATGACGACACCGAGCACACCGGCGGGGCTTATCGACATCACGATTGATGGCGCGGCGGTGCGCGTGCCGGCGGGCACGACGGTGTTTGACGCGGCGCGGATGAACGGCGTTCCGATTCCGACGCTTTGCCATTTGCAGAACGAAACGCCGGTCGGAGTTTGCCGGTTGTGCCTGGTGGACACCGGGGCGCGAGTTTTATCGGCGGCTTGCGTGCGACCGGTTGAGCCGGGATTGAAAGTCGTGACGAATTCGGAAAAAGTTTTGCGCGCGCGGAAAACGCTGCTCGAGCTATTGATGGCGGACCACCCTTCGCCCTGCGCGCGGCAGACAAATTCGGGCGACTGCGAACTGGAAACGCTGGCGAGCGCGGCCGGCATCAAGGAGCCGCGATTCGCGAAGCGAAGCGTGGCGCGCGGGCACGACGACTCTTCACTGAGCATTGCCGTCGATCACGATGCGTGCATTCTTTGCGACCGCTGCATTCGCGGGTGCGACGAAGTGCGGGCGAATTTCGTGCTCGGCCGGATGGGAAAAGGATACGCGACGGGCATTGCGTTCGATCTGAATTCGCCGATGGGCGATTCGACCTGCGTTTCGTGCGGCGAGTGCATGGTGTCGTGTCCGACCGGGGCGCTAACGAACAAGAGCGTGACGGGAACCGCGATTGCCGAAGGGCCGGGCGCGGAAGGATTTGAAGCGGAAGAGTTGCTGCAGATTCCGGTTTTCAAAGGCGTGTCGGGAACTTTTTTGGAAATGAATCGCGGCGCGATCGTGAAACGCCGCTTTCGCAAAGGCGAATTGATTTGTAAGGAAGGCGATTTCGGCTCGACGGCGTTTTATGTACTGGAGGGCAAAGCGCGCGTTTCGATTTCCACGCCGATCGCGCACGTGAAAACGCAAGGCGGGGCGAAGGGTTTGTTCAAGCGATTGACGAGCACGCTGGTGGGACGCGACGAAGACGCGCGGACGGAAGAAGTGCGCGACAAGACGATACCGATCGACGCGGCGGTGGACCTCTCTTACGGGAATCCGGTGGCGGAACTGGGACCGGGCGATCTTTTCGGCGAAATGACTTGCATGAATTTTTATCCGCGGTCGGCGACGGTGCGCGCGGAATCGGATGTGGTGGCGTACGAGATGCTGCGCAACGTGCTGGACATCATGATGAGGAACAAGACGTTCAAGGCGCAGATCGACGAAACGTACCGGCGGCGGGCCCTGGAAAACCATCTGCGCGGCGTGCCGATGTTCGCGGAGCTGGCGCCGGACTTCATCGAATACCTGAAAGAGACGGTTGCATTGCAGCGGTTTGCGCCGGGGCAAACGATCGCGCGGCAGGGCGACGCGGCGGACTGTTTTTATCTGGTGCGAATCGGTTTCGTGAAGATTTCGGAAGAATATCCGGGCGGCGAACTGGTGCTGGCGTACGTTTCGCGCGGCGATTATTTTGGCGAGATCGGTTTGCTGGGCGGCGGAGTGCGGACGGCGAATTGCACGGCGCTCGATCACGTGGAAGTGGTGCGGATTCCCGGCGAAGATTTTCGGCAGATGGTGGAGCGATTTCCGACGGTGCGCCGCGGATTGGAACTGGTGGCGGAGGAACGGCGATTCGCGAATCGGCAGCGGATGGAAATGATTCAAGGCGTGCCGATCGATCAATTTCTTTCGCAGGGGCTGATGGAAGCGCAGAGTTTGCTGGTGCTGGACCTGGAAAATTGCACGCGCTGCGACGCTTGCGTGAATGCCTGCGCGGATGCGCACGACGGCGTGACGCGGCTGGTTCGCGAGGGGCTGCGGTTCGATCATTTTCTTGTGGCGACGAGCTGCCGGCAGTGCCGCGATCCGCTGTGCATGGTTGGGTGTCCGGTCGGGTCGATTCGGCGGCGGAATTCTCTCGAAGTAATCATCGAGGATTGGTGCATCGGATGCGGGCTTTGCGCGCGGAACTGTCCGTACGGAAATATCAATCTTCACCCGTTTGAAGTGATGGCCGAGGACCCGGAAAATCCGGGCCGCAAGAAGGCGACGATCAAACAAAAAGCGACGTCGTGCGATTTGTGCACGCATTTGAAAGAGCCGAGCTGCGTGTACGCGTGCCCGCATGACGCGGCACATCGCGTGGAGCCGCGACAGTTTTTTCAGGAAGTGATTCATCAGGGCTGGAAAGTGAAATGAGATTCGACGCCACGCAGCGATCGTGGTTTTTTATTTCGCTTGCGATATTTGTGGTGTGCCTGGCGATCTACATTCCCTATGCGCTGACCGCGGCGCGAGGACCGACCGGCGGAAGCGGGATTGGACTGGCGTTCGGGATTGCTGGATTTGCATTCATGTTGTTCGCGGCGGCGCTGGGCGCGCGAAAACGAGTGGCGACGTGGCGGCTTGGGCGGGCGCAGGCGTGGATGCGCGGACATTTGTGGCTGGGATTTCTGGCGCTGCCGCTGATCCTTTTTCATGGAGGGTTTCATTTTGGCGGAACGCTGACGCGGATTCTGATGTGGCTGCTGATGGTTACGGTGGCGAGCGGAGTATTCGGCGCGGCGCTGCAAAATTATGTGCCGCGAATGATGACCAAGGATGTGCCGCTGGAAACGATTTACGACGAAATCGGGCACGTTCGGCGATTGCTTCGAGAAGAAGCGGATCGGGCGATGGAATCACTTTGCGGCCCGCTGGGATTTACGTATGGATCGGAAGAATCCGGGCAACGGGCGGGAGGATTTACGGCGATGCGCGCGCTGACGGCGACGACGGTTGCGCTTCGCACTTCCGCCGCGGTGAGCGCGGGGGCAAGCGTGGCGACGGCGGTGGCCGCTGCGCCGGAGATTTTGTTGCTGAATGACGAACAGTCGGCTCCGCTGCGGCGTTTCTACTGCGGAGAAGTGCGGCCGTACCTGGAAAATCCAAAGCGGAGTTTTCGCGTGAGCGATGCCGGCCGCGCGCGGAGTTCGTTTGCGGCGATTCGAACGCTTGTACCGCCAAGCGCGCAAGCGACGATCGGCGATCTGGAAGAGATTTGCGACGAAGCGCGGCAAATTTCGTTGCAAGAGCGGATGCACCATTGGCTGCACGGCTGGCTGCTGGTACACATTCCGATTTCGCTCGCACTGATTTTGCTTGGCGCAGTTCACGCGGTGATGGCACTGCGCTATTAGGTGAAGTTTGGCACGCACGCGGACAACGAAAAAACTGGCGCAGCGGATCGACCTGAACTATTTCAAGAGGCCGACGCCATTTAAACGCGCGAAGCTTTGGCTGGCGATTTTGCCGCCTGCGATGGCGCTCGTGTGGATTGCGGCGCATTTCGTGGCGCACGATTCGCGCGTGTATTCGAGCGGTCGGTTAAGCAACGCGCATGCGGTGTTCGAAACGCAATGCGCGGCCTGCCACGTGCAACAAGCGGGAAACTTCAGCGCGAAAGCCGAGAACTCGGCGTGTCTCGCTTGTCACGACGGGCCGTTTCATCACGCGGAACAAACGAGGACGCCGGAGTGCGCGGAATGTCACGTGGAGCATCGCGGGAAGATGAAGCTTTCGGCGGCTTCGAATCAAAGTTGCGCGAATTGCCATGCGAATTTGCGAGTAAAGAACGGGGATGCGCACCTCCCGTCGGGAATACGGAGTTTTGAGGACGGACATCCTGAATTCGCGGCCGCAGAAAATGGCAACACCGATGCGGGCACGATAAAACTGAATCACAAGCTGCATTTGCAGCCGATTCGCCGCTCGGCGAACGGTCCGAATGTGCAGCTCGAATGCAACGATTGCCACCGGCCCGCCGCGGCATCGGGCGCGGCGTGGCCCTACGCGGATGCAAAGTATTCGTCGGCATCGGTGTCCTACACGGACGCGGAGAATTTCCGTGTGACGGCAAATTCCGGGCTTGCGCCACACAACCCTTCCACCGGGCGCGAGCTGATGGCGCCGGTGAAATTCGCGACGGCATGCGCGGCGTGCCATTTGCTGACGTTCGACAAGCGGTTTGACGAAGGCGTTCCGCACGACAAGCCGGAAGCGATTCATGCATTTCTGGTGAAGAAGTTTGCCGTTTACATTGCGGCGCACCCGAACGAGCTTCACGAACGGCAAGAGCCGGGGCGCGAGCTGACGGGAAAGCCTCTGCCGCCAAAGATGCAGACGCTGACGACGCCGCAATGGATTGAGGAAAAAGTGGCCGTCGCGGAAGAGCTGCTCGCGCGAAAGACGTGCGCGCAATGTCACCAGATGACGTTGCAGAAATTACCGGACACGGCGATTGCGCGGTGGCTGGCCGGCGAACAAAGCGGTGGCGGAAGACAAATCGCGGCAGCGGGCGCCGCGCCGGTTCTGCCCGCGCGGTTTCCGATTGTTGCGCCGGCGAACACCACGGTGCGGTGGCTGCCACATGCAAAATTCGATCATTCGGCGCACACGGGATTTACTTGCACGAGTTGCCACGCGAAAGCGCTCTCGAGCACGGAGTCGAGCGACATTCTGATTCCCGGCATCGCGACGTGCCAGACTTGCCATGCGCCCGGAGCGAATCATGCGGAATCGCGATGCTTTGAATGTCATACGTATCACGATTGGGCGAAGCGGAAAGAAGTGAAGCCGTCATTCACGCTTCCGGCGCTTCACGCGGGGATGTAAAGTTGTCAGCGAGGTGGATTGCGATGTCTTCCACGCCACAAACTTTGTTTCATGCAAAAACGTCGGTCGCGCCAATGCTGAGCGTGCGACGCGGTGCGAAGGCGGTGGAATTTTACAAAGCGGCGTTCGGCGCGACGGAGGCATTTCGCATGGATGACCCAAGCGGCGCCGTGGTGGCGCGGCTTTCGGTGGAAGGCGCGGAATTCTGGGTGGCGGATGAATCGCCGGAGCACAAAAATTACAGCCCGGAGACGCTGAACGGCAGCACGGTTCGAATGGTGCTGGTGGTGGACGATCCGGACGCAGTGTTTGCGCGCGCGGTTGCGGAGGGTGCGACACCGGTTTATGCGGTGCACGAAGATTACGGCTGGCGACTTGGCCGGCTGATGGATCCCTACGGACACCACTGGGAAATCGGGAAGCCGCTTGCGGAAGGGCTTTGACTTTTATTCGAAGGTAATTTGAACGATTTCCGCTTGCGTGCCGACGCGCAGCGGCGGTCCCCAAGTGCCGGCGCCGCTTGAGACATAGAATTGTGAAGCGCCGAGCCGGCTTAAGCCGTAGGTGAATTGGCCATAGATTCGGCGCGTGATCCAGGAGAACGGAACGAACTGGCCGTGGTGGGTGTGGCCGGAGAGTTGCAAGCCGATGCCGGCTTCTTCGGCGATGGCGGGACGATCTGGCGCGTGCGTGAGCAAGACGCTTGCCGACTGCGGATCGATGGCGAGCTGCGCGAGGACGGAACGAAAATGGCCGGCGTCGGTGGCGTGGTGGTACGGCACGCCCAAGATTTGCAGGCCGTCGACCGTTACTTTTTCATTTTGCAGGACACGGATTCCGGCGAAGCGCAAGGATTCCAAATAGAGCGACTCGCCGCGAAAGAGCTCGTGGTTTCCGGTTACAAAATACGCGCCCAACGGCGCACGCAAATACTTCCATGGCGCGGTAACGTCGCGCGCGTCAACCGCTGTGCCATCGAACATATCGCCGGCGATAAAAACAACATCGGGTTTCAGCGCGCCGATTTTTCGCACAATCCGGTGGGAGAAGCCGCGATGATGAACGTGGCCAAGATGCAGATCGGATGCCAGAACCGCGGTTCTGCCGCGCCATGCCTCAGGCAGATGGGGAAGGCGCAGCGTGATTTTTTTGACGCGGACCCAACTTGCGTTCACAACGCCCCACAGGATGAAGAGGGCGGCGACGCCGAAGCATGCGAAGGCAATCGGCCGAGTGGGAATTCTCGCCGCACTGGCGAGCACGAATCCATACGCCAGCCAACTCGCCAAAGCGGCAAGCACAAGGAAATTCAATGCGCCCAACCAGACGGCGGCAAGACGATAGAGCGTTCGGATGAAAATATTGTTGATGCGAAACGCAAGAAGCGTAGCGGCCAAAAAGCTGACGCTTAGAATGGCGGCGCCGATTGCGAGCCCGCGGTGCGCGCCGGCGCCGATTTGCCGCCAGAAAAAAGTCCATGTTTCGAAGACAAACCAATGCGCGGCGAACATCACCAACTGGAAGACGGAGACGATCGTTGCAATGCCGGCGCGCGAAGCTTCGCGCTGGCTTGCGGTTCGGCCGCGCGGGTCGGCGACTTGTTTTTCGGCTAATGTATTTGCTGTCGACATTTTTTCTGCGTCCGTTCCGCGGTTTATGCGTTCACGAGCTTCATCATCACTTCGTTGTAACGATGGCCGGCGGCGGCGTCTCTGGGAGCCACTTCGGCGATTCGTTTCAAATCGAAAGGACTTAGCTTGATTGCATCCGCGCCGGCATTTTCTTCAAGAAACTTTCGCCGCTTGGTGCCGGGAATCGGCACGATGTCTTCACCCAAGGCGAGGAGCCAGGCGAGCGCGAGCTGACCAGCGGTGCAGCGTTTTTCCCGTGCGATTTGCGTCACACGGTCGACGAGCTCGAGATTTTTCTGAAAGTTCTCGCCCATGAAGCGCGGCGAGGTGCGGCGGTAGTCGTCCGAGGCCAAGTCTTCGAACTTTTTGATTTGGCCGGTCAAAAATCCGCGGCCGAGCGGGCTGTAGGCGACGAAGGCAATGCCGAGTTCGCGCGTCAGCGGCAAGATTTCGTCTTCTGGATCGCGGCTCCAAAGCGAGTACTCGGTTTGAAGAGCGGCGATGGGATGGACTTTATGCGCACGGCGAATCGTTTCCACGCCGGCTTCGCTCAGACCGAGGTAGCGGACTTTTCCCGCGCTCACGAGTTGGGCCATCGCGCCAACGGTTTCTTCAATGGGCGTTGTCGTGTCCACGCGGTGCTGGTAATAGAGATCGATGGTTTCGACGCCAAGGCGCTTGAGGCTCGCGTCGCAGGCAGCGTGGACGTACTCCGGCCTGCCGTTCACGCCGCGGGCGGAAGGATTCGCCTTGTTGCGGACGATGCCGAATTTTGTTGCCAAAAAAACTTTTTCGCGACGTCCACGCAGCGACTTGCCCACCAACACTTCGTTTTCGCCGTAACCGTAGGCGTCGGCAGTGTCCCAAAAGTTGATGCCGAGTTCCAAGGCGCGATCGAGCGTTGCGAGCGATTCTCGGTCGTCGCGCCCACCGTAAAATTCGCTCATGCCCATGCAGCCGAGGCCCTGTGCGGACACGGAAGGGCCGTTCTTGCCCAACTTTCGAGTGTTCATTCGGACTCCCACTCCCACTTCATCTGATGCGCGAAGAGCCGCGGGCGGTTACAAACGAAGATGACTGCAATTGTTTAGGCCCGACTGCGGAATCCGCGTTTTGGACTCGGCGGGCGCGCCCGGGCTAGAATCTTTGTTCTCTTGCGTTGCGGAACGGCAGAGTGCCGGTTGCGCGACGATTTCCATGGCCAGCAATCCGATCACAACATCGGGAACGACGAGTGCGCAGGCCGCGGCGCCTCCGAATCAGGCGCGGGCGATCTGGCGGCTGCTGACGCATTTTGACCAGGCGAAAATGGTGCCATCGCTGGCGCTGCGAAATGCGGCGGGCGTTGTACTGCCGCTCGTGGTCGGTTTCGCGCTGGGGATGCCGCGCGGCGGACTGGCGATGGCTAGCGGCGCGCTGAATGTTTCGTATTCGGATGGACACGATCCGTATGCACAGCGCGCGCGGCGCATGCTGGCTTCGACGGCATGGTGCGCGATTGCGATTTTTCTGGGCGCGATTACGGGCCATCGCAACGTGGAAGCGGTATTCGTGGCGACGGCGTGGGCGTTCATCGCCGGAATGCTTGTTGCGGTGGGGACGACGGCTGCGGACGTGGGCGTGATCAGCCTGGTGCTGCTTGTTGTGTATGCGGCGCAGCCGCTTACACCGCGACAAGCGGCGGAAGCCGGAGCGCTCGCCTTGTGCGGCGGATTGTTGCAGACGGCCCTTTCCATCGCGCTGTGGCCGGTGCGCCGGTACGATCCTGAGCGGCGCGCACTGGGAAATCTTTTTCTGGAACTTGCGGGCGCGGCGGGCGAGCCAACGCAAGCGGCGAACGCGCCGCCGGCGACGACGGCCACAACGCAAGCGCAAGACGCGATCAACGCGCTCGGCAGGGATAGCTCGCTTGAAAGCGTGCGGTTTCGCGCGCTTTTGAGCCAGGCGGAGCGATTGCGGCTGAGCGTGATGATGCTGGCGCGCTTGCGGCTGCGCATGCAGCGCGAAAATCCGGATCATCCGGCGATTGACGCCGTTGGCCGTTACCTTGAGAACGCTGCGGAGATTCTTCGCGGCATCGGCGAAGCGCTTTTCAACGACAAGCGGATTGGACTAGAAGCCGACCGTGTCGTTTTGGGCGTCGCGCTTACTTATCAGATTCGCGCGCAGCACGGAAGCGGATCGCGCGCGGCGTTTTTTGACGCCGTGCTGCAGGACGCGCAATTTCAGATGGACGCGCTGTCGGGCCAGCTTCGCGCGATCATCGACCTTGCGAACAACGCGACGCCGGAAGGAGCGGCCGCGTACGAGAAAAAAGAAAAACAACAACCACTGTGGCTGCGGTTTGGCGGCGCCGTGGCGACGCTTCACGCGAACTTGAATTTTCGGTCCGCGGTGTTTCGCCATGCGCTGCGGCTGAGTTTCGCGATGGCCGTTGGCGATGCGCTTGGACGGGACTTTGACTGGCGGCGCTCGTATTGGATCCCGATGACGATCGTTCTGGTGTTGAAACCGGAATTTGCGGTGACGTTTACGCGCGGCGTGCTGCGAATCACCGGCACGATTCTCGGCCTGCTGCTTGCGACGGCGCTTTTTCACTTTTTGCCGATTCATGTGGCGACGGAAATTATTTTGATCGGAGTTTTTACGTTTTTGATGCGGTGGATCGGCCCGGCAAACTATGGCGTCTTTGCGGTGCTGATCAGCGCGCTGGTGGTGCTGTTGCTGACGATCAATGGCGTGTCGCCGAAGGAAGTGATCGTGGCGCGGGGACTGAACACGGCGGCAGGCGGCGTGCTCGCGCTGCTGGCGTATGTGGCCTGGCCGACGTGGGAGCGTGCGCGAGTTGGGGACAATGTGGCCGCGATGCTGCGCGCGTACCGCAAGTATTTTGCCGGCGTGGCGAAGTCGTACATTGAGAAGGAAAACGGCGAAAGCGCCTCGATCGAGCGCCACCGCCAGAACGCGCGCACTGCCCGCACGAATCTCGAAGCGTCGGTGGAACGGCTGGCGGCCGAACCCGGTACGACGCCGGACCAGATTCGGCGTATCAATGCGATGCTCGCAAGTTCGCACCGCTTTGCGCACGCGATCATGGCGCTTGAAGCGGGCCTGCCGCTGACGCCGCCGGTGCCGGCGCGGGAGGAGTTTCGCGTGTTCACGGCCGATGTTGAAAAAACTCTTTTGTTGCTGGAGGAAATGCTTTCCGGCGGAAAAGTTCCCGACAAAAAATTTCCGAATCTTCGCGAGGACCACACGCGTTTGCTTGCTGCCGGCGACCCGGAGAAAGAACGCTACGCGCTCGTGAACATCGAAGCGGATCGCATGACGAATTCGCTGAACACGCTGCGCGAGGAGATTGTGGCGTGGTCTCGGCTGGCGCGCGGACAATCGGTCGCGCAATCGGGGATTATTGCGGCCGCGGCTCCGGGCGGAAAAGCGTAACCGGCGATGTGCGCAAGACGGAAGCAACAAAGTGCTACCATTCCCTTCACACGCCGCAAGATGCAGGCTTCGGAGGGCCGATGCTCAATTCGCGCCGATCTTTTCTTTATTCACTGGCTGCGACCGGCATGTTTGCCGGATTGCAGCAGCAACCACCCACGCCGATCCGTCCGAAAAATGAACCGCTGCCGGCGCATCCCGAACCCGGCGAAAAGCTGCCGAGCGCGCCACCACGGAAGGCCAATACGAATAATCCGGCGACGCTGGTCGCGCACGAAAAGGAACTTCGCGATGCCACCGATCAGCTGCTCATCAAGGTTCAGGAATTCCGCGCGCAACTCGATGGCACACACACGGCCGACGTTTTTTCCGTGAGCATGTACAAACAGACGGAGGACATTGAGAAGCTGGCAAAACTGCTGCGGAACCGGGCAAAGCCCTAGGCAGAGAGAAAAAAATGGCGCCCCGGAACGGAGCGCCATTTTTTGATGGACGGAATCTGGAGTTTGAGAATTACGCGCCGTGGGCAATGACCGGCGCGGAAGAGACGGGCTGTTCCACTGGAAGCAAATCCGCCGATTCCTGGATGAGCAGCTGATCTGTGCGGGACTTGCCCCATTCGCGAAGCAGCAAACCCTGCGAGGCAAAGAAGCGCCGGATGCGGGCGGAATCCCAACGCAGGACTTCTTCCATGACGGGGACGAGCACGCTCATCGCGTTGTCGCTGAGCACGGTGCGCTTGGCGACGCGAGTGATGAATTCGGCTTCGCTGACGGCGATCGTGAGGCCGTCGTAGGAATTGACGTGCATCATGACGGGCAAATCCGAACTGCCGTCGCCCATGTAAACGATGTGGTCGTGGCTCATGCCGAGCGTTGCGCGAATTTCCTCGAGCACGGTGATCTTTCCCCATCCCGCCGAGGCGCGGATGATGGCGGCCACTTCGCCGTTTTGGGCGTAATGGAAGCGCGTGCCGAAAATGTGATCGGGCGGAACGATTCCCTCGAGCGCGGATTGAATAATTTCCTGCGGCGCGGCGGAAATCACGTAGAACGAGAATTTATACTCGTCGGCGAGATTATCGAGCGCTTTGGCAAACAGGCCGACGTTGTGCTTGAGACGGATGAGCTTGCCCGTTTCGATCAAGTGTTCCTGGCGCACGCGGCGGAATTCCGGGTCGTGCAGAATCAGGTAAGAGAGCTCCGCGCCCTGTTGGACAAGATTGATCTGCGACAGGCCTTTTACGCGGTCGTGGAAATTGTTGATGCCGATCAATTCGGCAAGGACCACGCCCGAATCGTTGAAGCTGAGCGTCTGGTCAAAATCGCTGGCTAATAGATATTGCTTCATATTGAAAACCCCTCTCTTTCAAGTGGCCCGCCTTTGGCGAGCCGGGTCCACCGATGTGGACCAAATCACCCCCACTCCTGACACCTTACGCGTGTTCGCCGGGGGAGGCCCAACAAATAATTTTAATCATTTCTATGCAGGGAACGTGAATAGGATGTTTTACCTAGGTTAGATGCTGTAGACACGCAAAGGGTTAAATATGAATAAGTTGGGGACTATATCGTTAAAGGTTTGGGAGGAAAGTTGGGCGGGAGGCCGGGCGGACAGGCGAATGATAGGCGAATACGCTTTTTGTTTGCCCGGTGATTATTTATTTACCGGCAAGATGCCAACGGAAAAGGCGTTCGAGCCAGGCCGGCGAGGTGTTTTGGGAGGCGGATTTTGCGTCGTCGTCGACCACGGTGTACGGCGCGTTCGAACCGGTGTGGAGGTAGAGGGCGCGCATCTCGTTGCGATTGAGCGGCCGAGCGCCGCGGCGGCCGAAGACGGCGAGCTGATTGCCGGATTCGTCGACGGCGCGATCGCGGTCGATGCCTTTCGAAATGGCGAGTGCGGGGCCGCGCGTGCGCGCGGTGGCGATTAATTTTGGAGTGGGGCGAGGCGAGAAGCCGGAAAAATGAGCGGAATCGTCCCACGGGGAAATAATTTGCAGGACGCGCAGGCCGTTGTACCCGTCGGCAACGAACGCGAAAGCGCTGCCGGCGACCATTCCGATTTTTACGTCGTTTACTTCGTGCATGGTGCTGTTGGCGTTGAAGACTTGATCGAGGCGCGGAGCTTCGGGATTTTCGACGTCGAAAATGGCGAGGCCGTTTTTGCCGCCGGCGACGTAGGCGTAGGTGCGGGCGACGTAAACGTTGCGAGCGTCATCGAGAGCGGCGCGGCCGGTCTGGATGGATTTTGGATGAGCGAGGTCGGTTACGTCGAATGTTTTTAGGCCATAGCTATCCACGACGAAGGCGTAGCGGAATTGGACGGCGATGCCGCGGGGATGGTCGAGGTCGGGAGCGCCGATGGTGGCCGTGATTTTCGGAGCGAGAGGATTATCGAGGTCGACGACGACGAGATTTTTGTCGGTGAGGATGTAGGCGTAGGTTCCCGCGATGGCGATGCGGCGCGCGCCGGTAAGAATTCCGCCGGGATTGAAGGCGAGGGCGCGCTTCAAGAAATTATTGCTGGGATTGCCATCGAGCAGGGTGCCGACGCCGGGTGTTTTCGCTTTGAGATTTGGATCGCCGATGACGACGAGGCCCTCTTCGCTGTCCGCCACGTAAAGAAAACCGTACAGCAAGTGGATGGGTTGCTCTTCGTTTTCGGGAAGTTGTTTGCGGAGCGGATCGACGCCGAGCGTCGTGGGCGAAGCGACGGCCTGTGCGTTTTTGGTTGGAACGAAGAATTTCTGTCCGAGCGGCGAAACGGGCGCGCTGGTGATGCGCTCGGAGAAGCCTTTGTTGTCGACGTTTGCGATGTCGAAAACGCGAAGACCGTCTTTGCCCATGGCGGCGTAGGCGTATTCGCCGCGCGTTTGGATGTCGAGGATGTTGCCATCGTGTTCGTAGGAGGTTGTGAGTCCCCGGCCGCGCTTGACGAATTTCTTGTAATCGTCGGGATAGGCGATGCGGTGGAGGTCGCTGCCGTAGATGGCTTCTGGTTCGTCGTGTTCGGCGACGGCAACGGCTTCGAAACCTTTTTTGCCGGTGGCGACGTAAACGTAGCGGCCCATGAAGTTCATGAAGTTGGTGCCCTGCAAAAGAAGCTGGGCCATCCAGGCGTTGTTGTCGTTTTTCTCGGAGACGTGGCAGTCGCTGCACTGCTTGGTTTCTTTGGCGCGGACGGTGTGCGGGACGAACGTGGAATAGGCCTGGCCGGAAAAACCGGAAGCGGAAATGGTTTGCTGCTGATAGTAGATCCATTCGCGATTCGCGTTTTGCGAACTGACGAGAATGGCGCAGCTCGAGCGCGCGGGAGCGATGCGGTGGCCGGTGACGGTGCCGTCGACGCCGAGCATGTAGATGTCGTCGCGCAAGACCTGAAAATTGTAACTGGTGTAGTTGCGCGTCATCAGGCCTTCGTTGTGCAACATTGGGCGGCGGACGTTGGCCGTCATTTGCAAATGGCAGCCGAAGCAGGTGGGCGTCCAGGACGTGTGACAGGCGTAGCAGGTCATGCTGGAGTTGGAGTGCGCGAGCGATTTTTCGTCGGCGGGAGCGGCGGCGAGCGGAGTGCCGTCTTTGCTCATGAGTTTTGCGCGGAGAGATTTGGGATTGAAATGGACGTTGCCGGGAGTGACGGTGTCGACGGTCTGGACGATTTCCCATTCCTTGACGGGATCGGTCATGGAACGCTGGACGATTTTTCCTTCGCGCGATTCGAAACGGCGAAGGCCCCATGGCGTGCGAAGCGCGTCAAGGCGATGGCCGCGCGGCCAAGTGGGAAGCGCGGCGTCGGGCGCGGCGGGGCCGGACGTGGTGAGCGTGGCTTTTTTCGAAATGGTGCCGTGACAATCGACGCAATCGATTTCGACGGCGGCGCGCGGCTCGCCGTAAATTTTTGTGTCGCCGTGATTGTCCTGGCCGAAATGGCAATCGGTGCACTGCATCCCTTTTTCGAGGTGAATGTCGGCGAGGTGAACGGCTTTGCCGAAGCGATCGGGATCTTCGAACGGAATGATTTTGTCGTCGGCGGCGAGCCAGTTCCCTTTTCGATCGTGTTTGTAGACGCCGCGGAAAACCCAGCCGTGTCCGTGGAAGTCGGCGAACCGGGTTGTCTTTAATTGTTTGTTGAATTCGGGCGAGCCGACTTTATTGAGAAATTTTTGATCGCGCCAGAGGCCGCGCGTGGCGGCAGCTTCGGGATTGCGCAAAGCGACTTGATAGCGTTCTTCTTCGCTGGGATTGTGCTGCCGCTTCGGGTACATCGCTTCTCCATCGATTTCGTTGTCCCACCAGGTGAGGCCGAAATAAGTGGTGAGCATGTTCGTGCCGGGATGCATGTGGCAGACCATGCATTGGCTCGACGGGATGGAACGGGTGAAGACGTGGCGAATGGGATGGCCGGATTCGCTTTTGGGAATCGTGGGATCGATGGTGGCGGTGTGGCCGAGATTTCCGAATTGCGCGTATTGCGCGGAGTGGAGCGGATCGCGATCGTTGGCGTAAATGACGTGGCAGGCGGTGCAGCCGCTGGCGCGATAGTCGCCGGGATGATCGTTCGTGCCGGGCATGGACATGACGGGATCGACGAGGCGTGTTTTCTGCAGACCGAGAACGACGGGATCGGTGCGAAGTTCGGTGCCGAGGCCGCGGTCGCTTAATTTGTCGTCGGGCTTGCCAGGCGCTTCGTCATTTTTGGGATTGCCGATTTCCCCTTTTTTTTCGCCGCCGCGTTCAAAGACGCGAAGGATGTTGCCGGGCTGAGAAGTTTCCCAGCGAAGAAGCGGATCGAGTTCCGGAAGAATTCCTTTGGTGCGCGTTTCTTCGGGCGTTGGCGGCGGAATTGTCTTGAGCGATTGCGGCTTGCCTTCGCGATCGTAACTTTCGCCGAAGCGTGTGTTCTTGGCGGGATAGCCTCCGTTGTTGTAGAGGGCGGCGCCCCAGAGCATGCCGGTGTGCGTCATCATGCTGCTGGAAACGGCACGGGTTTCGGTGGCGTGGCATCCGGCGGGGCCGCAGGTTTCCGGCGCGACGCGAAGATCGCCGGGATTTATGAATTTGATGAATTCGGCGGGCTCCTTGAGCCATTTTGCGTAGACGAGTTCGGGAACGGCGCTGCGATTCTTGAAGATCGGATCGTGCGGCGAGACGTGAGCTTTTTCTTTTGCGGATTTGTAGGCGGCGGAATTGGGATCGGCGCTTGAGGCGGAGATGGAGGAGTTGCCGCCGTGACAATCGGTGCAACCGAGATGGACGGTTTTTGTGGGATGCATCGTGGGTTCGTCGGTGGGGCCGTGGCACGAGATGCAGCCGGTGGATTTTGCGGCGGCCTCGGATTCGGATTGGCCGCGAAGAGGCGAGATGGGATCGGAGGGTTGTTGAGCTGAGGCGGGAGTATTTCGTATTGCGATGAAAAGGCAGAAACCGCAGATGGCTATGGTGGCACCGAGGAGTGGCCAACGGGAGCGCCCGCCACCGCCACGAAAGGCGGCCGCTACAACGGAAATTACGCGCCGATGAGAAACGCTGGGCATCAGAACGTAAACCTCACGGAGGTGAAAAGAGAAAAGAGCGTGTGGCCGCCGTAGATGTCGCGGAAGCCATCGCCGGGCGTGAGAGCGGAGGCGCCGCCGGTGATGACGATATTTTCGGAGAGCGGCGGGCGGTAAGTGACGCCGACGCCGTAATCTTCGCCGATGCTGTGGCGGATGCGCCCTTGTAGCAAGATAAATTCGAGCGGCTCGGTGCGATCGAAGCGGAGGTAATTGAAGTTTGCGAAAGCGCGGAGTTTGGGTGTGACGTCAAAATCGGCGCCGGCGTTGGCGAGGAAAATTCCGGGGTTGACGAAATTGGCCTGGCCTTCTTCTTTGTTCGAGCGAAGAGAAGGAAGCAGGCTGCCGGGCGGCGTGAGCGAGACGCCGGAGCCGGTAAGGCGGATCTGTTCGCGATTCCAGAAGCTGAAGAGGCCGCCGGCGAAGGAGGGAAGATCGAGGATGGAATCGAAACCGCGCGCGCGGCCGTCGCGAGGATTGGCGTCACCCGAAGCGTAGAAGCCGGAGACGCGATAGCGGATCCAATTGCGGTCGTAAGAAAATTCCGCGGCGGCCATTTGTGCGTTGACGGTGACGCGCTTGCCGGCGATGGGATTGAAGGTGTCTTCGCCGACGGCCTGGAAAAAAGCGTGTGTGAGATTGACGCGCTTGATGTGGCCGCTGCCGAGCCAGCCGAAATAGCCGACGCGAATGCCGTGAAGAACTGCGCCGATGCCGGGGTTTTGATTGATGACGTTTCCGACCGGTGAAGGACGAACGAGGAAGCCGTTGTCGTCGAAATGGAGGCCGCCGTCGTCTTTGTTGTACGCAACGAGAAATTCGGCGGTGTAACCGGGGAAAAAGAAATCCTGCAGGTAGGTGTTTGCAATGGCGACTTGCTGGTTGCGGCGTTCGAACGTGTTCAGGCCGCTGTTGGTATTTTTTTCGAGAAAATCGAAGTAGGCGACGTTGTATTCGATCTTGTCGTTGTGAAGATCGCCGAAGATGCGAATGCCGGGCTGTTCATCTTGAAAAAGAAAGCCGCGGAAGTCGGCATTGAATTGCTGAATGCCGGCGCGAACGGATACAAAATCGTAATTGGAACTGAGGTCGTGGATTTTATATTCGACGAAGGCTTCCTGCAGACCGACGTGCGAATCGAGACGATTCGTGCCGTTGAGCGGGCTGGGGCCGACGATGCCGAGTTCGCGAACTTTGAGATTGTTGAGGCTGATTTCGGGCGTGATGCGGATGCGCCAATCCACCGGCTTGAACGACGCGTCGCCGTGGAAAAGATCGAAGCTGACGCGAAACGTTTGGTCGAGAAAGGCTTGTTCGCCGCGGCCGAAAAATGCCGAGCTGCCGGGATCGGCGGTGCTGACGTTGCTGGGCGAAGGAACGCGGCGGCCATCGAAGAATGTTTCCGAAGTTGCGGTGAGGTTGAGAAAGGTTTGCTGGCCAAATTTCGACGGCCAGATCGGTTCGTCGCCTTTGAATTTATTGCGATTGAAGGGGTCGTACCAGCGCGGCTTGGTATAGAGATATTCGCCTTGCGCGTCGTAACGGCGGTATTCAGGCTGTTGCAATTGCCAGCGATCGGGGACTTTGTTGAATACGTCGGCGACGGGTGGAAGAATTTCCGCGGCGGGATTGAGGACGTATGCGGGATCGGCGTCGAGACGATGGCGAAATTCGCGGTACGTGCCGAAGGACTCTTCCGCGGACGCGGAGAGTGCGGGACCGAGTTCAGGTTGACGCGGAAGGCGGGAGCGGACTTCGATGGCGGCGACGGTGACGAGAGAGATTTCGAGCGTGACGACGTCGTTCGGCTGAAACGAAAGATCGGCGATGACGAAAGGGCCGTAGTCGGGCGCGGTGACGCGAAGTTCGTAGCGGCCGGGCTGAATGGGGAAAATTCGGAAGACGCCTTCGCCGCTGGCGGCGCCGGAAAAAGTTTGTCCGGTTTGAAGATTGCGGAGCGAAAGAAGCGCGCCAGGAATGGGAACATTGGTGTTCGAAAAGCCGGCGTCGCGAACGATGCCGTCGAGCGCGGCGGTGGTTTGCGCTTGTTGGCGCGGGATGCGCGGAGATTGCACGTTTGCTTCGCGAGATTGCTGGGCGGCAGGCTGCTGCGTTCCCGATTGATGAAGACTGCGGGTGTAACTCGAAGTGGACGCGCAGAGACACACGGCGCAGGCCGCGAGGGCTGCGCGAAAGGCGGGTCGGGTATGCCGCGAGATCGAATTGCGCATGAGCCGAGACCGGAAATGTCCGGGATGGAACCAGGAGTCGCCCACTAGCTAACAATATCGGAGGCGGATGGGCAACGGATTTCGCGGGCGCGTTGCGACATTTCATAACGCGTAACGCGAAGAGCTGAAAAAACGCGTTCGCCCTTCTAATGGAGGAATATGGTTCACTGAACAGTTTCCAGTTATGACATTAGGCAGGTACTGAGGAAAATTTCGCTGAGATTTGTGGTTTATACTTCAAACATGCCAAACGGAAACTCTGAAATCTCTACTGTCGAGTGGACAAACATAAGAGCATTCTTCGGCACAATTTCAGCGATTTTATCGGAGTTTGCAACTCGGCATAACGTCGCGGTCGATGAGTATTATCACGAATCGCCATCATGGTCCTTCCGTTTTCAGCATCCAAAAGGCGGTTGCGCAACCGTTCATGTTGAGCGGCTGAACGACTCAACGGTTCGATTAAACGGCGCTTGGTACGTCGATGAATACGAGACGTTCACTCGACACTTTAAATTAGGTTCGAATCACGACTTACTTTTAGAAGTCATCGATTTGAGAAACGAACTTGATGCGACGTTGAAAGAGATAATTGGATGGGAGAGAGGAGATTTAACTCCGCATCCGGGTTACAAAAAAGTGTGGTCCATCTACAGCAAGGAAGAATGGAACAGAATATTTACAACTGAACATTTGCCGCGACTAAATCCATAGGTCCTCATAAGTCGTGCTAGCTACCGGAAACTTGCCTATCAGCAACAACGCAAAAGCGTTGAGTCGCATGGCGGGAGTGTGTTACCAAGACTGGTACCGTTTGCCATGGCGACTGTCCACCGACTTCGGAAACCGGTTGCGTCCACGACGCTGCTAGCGCGGCGCAGAAAAATACTGGGATTTGGAATTGTGGTCGCGCTGGGAGTTGCCGGCGCGCTGGCGTATTTGCTGGTGGGATGCGGAGGAGGGAGTTCGACGTTGCCGCCACCGCCTCCGCCGCCGGCTGCGTTTCAGGCGCTGACGGCGGCGGAAGTGAGCAACATTGCGACGGCGGCCGCGGCCGCGGTTTCGACGGACACTCTCGTGATTGCCGTTGTGGACCGGCAAGGAAAAGTGCTGGGCGTGTTTCACAAGGCGAGTGCGCCGACCGGCGCGCTTTCGCTTGGGAATTTTTCCTTGATGGAAAATGCGGACGATGTGGCCGTGGAACTGGCGCGAACGGGAGCGTTCTTCAGCAACAATCAGGCGCCGCTGACTTCGCGGACGGTGCGGTTCATCAGCGGGATTCACTTGCCGCCGGGCGTGATGAATCAACCGCCGGCTGATTTGTACGGAATTGAAAACACGAATCGCGGCTGCACGCTTTCCGCGGAACTGCAGACGCACGGATTTTTGCCGTCGCATCCGGTGGGCGGAACGAAGCCGCTGGGAATTATCACCGGGAAAAAAGATACGAATGATTCGGACCCGAACGCGGTGAATCCGGGTGGCATTCCGATTTATCGCGGCAATGTGCTGGTGGGCGGAATCGGCGTGACGGGCGGAACGATGGATGTGGACGAATACGCGGCGTTTGTGGGCGCAACTTCGAATGGATTTGGCGGATTTTTTGGCGCGCTGCCGCCGCCGGGCGCGGTGTTTTTGGGCGGCGTCGTTTTGCCGGCGGTGACGAACACGACGCCACCGAACGGAATTGGACCGGGCACGGCCGCAGGCGGAGCGTGGACGATTGCCGCGACGAATGGCACGGGCGCGCCGGAGTTTGGAGATTTGGTGGCGGCAAGAGCGGGCTCGGCGCTTTCCGCGGCGGACGTAAAAGGAATTTTGGACAACGCGGAGAACGAAGCGAATTTGACGCGCGCGGCGATTCGTTTGCCCGAAGGCTCGCGGGCGCGAATGGTGATTGCCGTGGCGGACCTGGACGGAACGATTATTGGCTTGCGGCGTATGGACGACGCGACGGTGTTCAGCATTGACGTGGCGGCGAGCAAGGCGCGGAACATGGTGTACTTCAACGGCGGCGCGCGGTCGGCAGCGGATTTGAATGGCGTGCCGATGGGGACGGCGGTGACGAATCGCACGATCAGTTTTGGTTCGCAGCCGCTTTTTCCGCCGGGAATTGACGATTCGCCGCTGAATCCAGGGCCATTTTTTGATTTGTATTTGCATGACACGGCGCTTCCCTGTTCGCAAGGATTGGGAAGCGGCCTTGCGAGCGGAAACAACGGCGGGATTGTGTTTTTTCCGGGAAGCGCGGGATTGTATAAAAACGGCGTGCTGGTGGGCGGATTGGGAGTGAGCGGCGACGGCGTGGATCAAGACGATTTTGTGACCAGCGCCGGGACGACCGGCTTTGAAGCGCCGGACGCGATTCGCGCGGATCAAATATTGATTGAGGGCGTGCGGCTTCCGTATTTCAAATTTCCGAGAAATCCGACGAATTAAAATCTAGCGCGGCGCCGAAGGATCGGCGGAAGTGGCGACGTTGAGATCCAGATGGAATTTGTGTGCGGTGTCGAAGGCGGCGTAGCAATTGCCGTCTTTTGCGTAACCGCGGCAGTGGCGGGCTGTTTCGTTGTCGCGCGGCGAACGGACGAATTGCCAGACTTGCGCGTACGCGACGCCGCTTTTCGAAGGCGCAGGTAGTTCCGATGGCGTGAGGCAGCCGGGCGAAGGCGGGCACGAGTCGTTGAAGACCCAATAAATCAATTCGGTGGGCTTGATTTGATCGCGGATGAAATCGGCGGTGATGATCGAGCGGCCTTCGCCTTCATCGACAGGAATTCCGGAGCAATAGACGCCGACTCGAAAACCCGCCGCGGCAAGATCGGCGACCCAATGTTTCAGATAGGACATGTAAGTCGAAGGCAGGCGGCCGCCCTCTTCGATGTCGAGAAAAATTACGGTGCCGGCGGGAAATCCTTCTCGACGGGCGGATGCGACGGCGGCAGCAACATCCTTGGCAGCGCGCCTTTGCGCGGATGCTTCGTCACGGAGTTGCCTGGAGGGCGGCCCGTTGAAGAGAGGAAGAAAACCCCAGCCTTGCGAGTGGAGCAATTCGCGTTTGCCGGACCAGGAGTTCGACTTATCGCCGGGCGGATTGCCGAGCCAGTAGCTTGTAAAGGAGAAATCCTTTCGAAACAGCTTCATCGCATCGTCGCCGGGATAATCGTTGCGGTCAAAGCCGAGAAAGAATTTTCCCGGCGAGGAATTGGGCGAACAGGCTCCGGGGAGGGACAGTAGCGACAAAAGAAGAGCGGCGACGATTCGCATGGCGTGACTTTTCCAGCTTAGCCCGAACGCAGCCGGCGAGGAGAAATATTTTTACCCTTCGCGAAGTTTGTGGCCGGAAAGATTTCCGAGGCCGTCGTACGCGGCGTATTTGTACATTTCGCTGAGCGTCGGGTAATTGAAAACCTGGTCGATGAATTCGTTGATGGTGAGGCCGTTGTCGAGAACCACCATGCCGATGTGCACGAGTTCGGTGGCGGATTCGCCGATGATGCTGAGGCCGAGAAGTTTTTTGTCGGCGGGAGAAAAAATCAGCTTCAGCAGGCCGGCGGTGTCGCCGGTGATGTGGCCGCGGGCGTTATTTTCGTAGTGGGCGCGGCCGACGCAATACTCGATTTTCTTTTCCTTGCAGGAATCTTCGGTTTCTCCGGCGGCGGAAATTTCCGGAATGGTGTAAATGCCCATCGGAAGCATCGAAGCGACGCGCTGCTTATATTGAAAGCCGAAGGCGTGGCAGACGGCAACGCGGCCCTGCTCCATGGAAGTGGACGCGAGCGCGGGAAAACCGATTACATCGCCGGCGGCGTAAATGTTCGGCACCGCGGTGCGGTAATTTTCGTCGACGGCGATGTAGCCGCGGTCGTTGACGGCGAGGCCGGCTTTTTCAAGGGCGAGTCCGTCGACAGCGGCGCGACGTCCGGCGGCGAAGAGGGCCGCCTCGGTCTCCAGAACTTTTTCGGACTTCATGGTGAGTTTTGCGCCGGCGGCGGAATTTTCCACTTTCACCGGCCGCTCGCCAAACCAGAAATTCATTCCGAGTTCGGCGAGGCGATTGCGGAGACGGTCGGAAATTTCCGAATCGAGGAACGGAAGGAGTTTGTCGCGGCCATCCACCAAGGTGACGTTTACGCCGAGCGCCATGAAGATCGAGGCGTATTCGCAACCGATGACGCCGCCGCCGATCACGGCAAGCGATTTCGGAATACGATCCATCTGCAAGACCGTATCGGAATCAAAGGTGTGCACGTCGTCAAAGGAAATTTCCGACGGTCGATTCGGTTTCGAGCCGGTGGAAATGAGAATAATTTGGCCGGAGAGCTTGCGACTGCCAACGGCAACCGTGCGCGCGTCTTCGAAGGAGGCCTGTCCCTGGATGTATTCGATTTTGTGGAGGGCGAGATTTTTTAGGATGCGGCGGCGTTCCATTTCAACCACTTCGCGCTCATGATGCATGAAGTCGTGTACGGTAAGATTTTCTTTGAGCGAATAATCGATGCCATAAAGGCCGCGCTGGCCGAGGCCGGAAAAATAGAGCGCGGATTCGCGCAACGTTTTGCTGGGAACGGTGCCGGAGTTGATGCAACTGCCGCCGGGATTTGGCGACCGCTCGATGACGGCGACACGCTTGCCAAAATACGCGGCCTGCGCGCCGGCCTTTTCTCCGGCGGGTCCGCAGCCAAGCACAATGAGGTCGAACGAATCGTTGGGTGCCAACGGAACCTCCACGAGAGGATTCAGAAGGGATACTCTACACGGAGTCTAGAAAAGTAACAGCAGCTGCGCGCAAACGAGTTACGCGGTTTGCGACGAATTGTGTGAAACGCCGTCCGATGGAATCGTTGCAACCCGCTTCCATCGATCTCGCGTACGCGACGATTGTGCCGATGTGAGCCACGCAAGAAATGCAAAGAGCCGTCGTGGAGAAGGCCACGACGACTCTTTATCGCTCACGAATTTATTCGCCGGCGTTATTGCGCCAGCGCGCGGGCGGTGAGTTGGCGTCCGCTGCCGAATTGCAATTGTTGCGCCCGTTCGCGGGCCTCCGAGACTTGAGCCGAAGTCAGGCTCGCTTCGAGGGCGCGCAGGCGTTCGCGCCCACGCTGATCTCCGCCCAGGGACGCGGCGGTTAGCCACATGTACGCGGCTTCGAGATCTTTCCCGGTGCCGATGCCCTCGGCGTACAACGAACCGAGCATAATGCGCGCGCCGGTGTGGCCGTGGCCAGCCGAACGTTTGAAAAGACGGAACGCTTCCGCCGCGTTCTGTACAACGCCGTCGCCGCGCAAGTACATGTCGGCGAGGTTATTTTCGGCCAGCGGATTGCCGGCGTCTGCCGCCTTGCGATACCACGCAAGCTCGGAAGTTAAGTCTTTCGTGCAGCCGAGTCCATTGCCGAACATGTAGGCGAGATTCGTTTGTGCGTCGGAATCGCCCGCGTCGGCGCCGAGCTGAAACCAGCGCTGGGCTTCGGCAAAGTCCTGGCGGACTCCCTTGCCGTTCAGATAAAGAATCCCCAGATTGGTATAAGCGCGAGCGAACCGTTGCGCCGCCGCGGCGTGAAGCCAGTTCAACGCGGCGCCATACTTTGGCGGCGTGCCCCAACCGTTGGCGTACATCACTGCCAGATTCACTTGCGCGGGCGCGTAGCCTTTTTGCGCGGCGCGCGTGAACCACTTCAACGCTTCGGCGTCGGTGTAGCCCGGACCGATTGCGAGTATGGAGGCGATGCCCAGTTGGTTCTGTTCGAACGCGTGCCCGCGTTCGGCAAGTTCCTTCACGAGCTTGCCATCGCAAACTTTCTGATCGTTTGCAGCCAAATGCGAAACCGCCGCCAGACTACACTGTTCATCCAGAGGCGCGGACGCAGCCTGCGCTGCGGAGATTCCCGCCCAAAACATACTCATAGTCATTGCCACCAATGACGCCTTCCACGTTCCTGCATAAAATCTCTTCATAAATACCTCCCAATTTTCGCCAATTATTTTGGCCACTCAGTGCTGGCGACGAACAACGTGCCCGATTTGTTTGGCGGCATCCATGCACGGAAGCTCATGACTCGGTACGTTGTGGGTAATTTCTCTGCCTTTTTGAGGTCATCCATTAACAAGTTGATTGCACGAGACTTATCGGCGAGATTTCGAGGCATTCGTTCGCTTCCCGGCGCCGCAGATGGGTTAAGATGGGACCGGTTCGGCAACCTAAACGTCCATAAACTCGTACCTACGGACATGTCTACAGGGGCCTTGTCGCGCGCAATGAATGGAAGCAACTCAGATCGAGTAAAGTTTGGGCCATTTGAGGCCGACCTGCACACGCACGAAATTTGGAAATTTGGCGTGAAGATCAAGCTGGTCGGCCAGCCATTTGAAATTCTGGCCATTCTGCTACGGAAGCCGGGCGAACTCGTCACGCGCGAAGAGTTTCGTGCGTTGCTCTGGCCGAGCGATACGTTTGTGGACTTCGACCACGGACTGAACGCGGCGGTGAACAAACTGCGCGAAGCGCTGAGCGATTCGGCAGAAGCGCCGAAGTATGTCGAGACGCTTCCGCGGCGCGGGTACCGTTTCATCGCGGCGGTCGAACGGCCCACGGAACCGGCGGGAGCGGCGTTTTCGGCGGCGACAGTCGTTGCCGGAAGTGCAACCATCCTTGTTCCCAATATCCAGGCCAGCGCAAAAGTCACGAGCCTGTTGGAAAAGGAAAAGCCGCGACGGTGGTTCGTCTATGCGCCATTGCTTGTCGTTGCCGTCATTGCGGCGGCGTGCATCGCCTTCGCGATCGTATTGTTGCCGTTTCGGAAGGGACACCTGAACGGAATCGCGCACGACGCGGGTGCGCCCGAACAACGCATTCGGCCTTTGACGAATTTTGCGGAGGAAACGAGTGAACCGGCTTTTTCCTGGGACGGAAATTTTGTGGCGTTCCGGAGGCGATCGGCTAAACCCAATGGGTCGGGAATTTACGTGAAAGGATTTGAAAGCGAAGAGGTGACACAACTTACAAGCAACGGTAATGATTGCTGCCCTGCGTGGTCACCCGACGGAAAAACAATCGCGTTCATGCGCTCGGCGGACAACAACGACCTTGGAATTTTTCTGGTGGCGGCGTCGAAAGGCAAACAATCCGCTGCCGATTACAACGGGCAAAATCTGGCGGTGCAGCTTGACGGAAAAGAACGCCGCCTGGACACGCAAGGCGTCACGCCAAAGCGCTTCGAACTTGCGTGGGCACCGAACGGCAAATCGATCGCATTCAGCGCCGGAAGCGGAATCGCGCTGCTCTCGCTTGAAACTTCATCGGTGCGCCGGATCACCACGGCCCCGCCGCTCTCGGAGGACTGGGGTCCATCGTTTTCTCCGGACGGAGAAAAAATTCTGTTCGTGCGCAGTCCAGATTCGGGCATTCCCGAAGAATTGATGATGGCACAGTGCTTGACCGGCGAAGTGAGGCGCATCTCGTCGCAACACGCTCGAATTCTTGGCGCGCCGCAATGGTCCATGGACGGCAAGAGCGTGATCTTCGCTTCGGACTTTGGAAGCCATCCGGGATTGTGGCGCGTGGGAATCGATTCGACCGCGGTGGCCGTGCAGATCAATGACAGCGGGTGGAGACCGTCGGTTGCGCGCACGGGTTACCGGCTTGCGTATCAGCGAATCACGCACAGTTTGAACATCTGGGAGCTGGAATTGACGGATCCGCAGCGGGCGACGGCGAGAAAAGAGCAACGAATTCTGGTTCCGTCCACGAGCGAGACGGACCAAGGGCCCGGGCCACAAATCTCTCCCGACGGAAAAAAATTGGCGTTTATGTCGGACCGCTCCGGAACGATGGAGATTTGGGTGAGCGACCGGGATGGAAGCAATCCGGTTCAGCTGACCGCCGTCGGCGGCGCCGGCACGCCGCGTTGGTCGCCGGACAGCCAGTGGATTGCGTTCGACGCATCGGACCGAAACACGACCAAAATTTACAAGATCAAGCTTGGCAGCGGAGTGCCACAACTTCTGACACACGACGAATTCGAAAATCGATGCCCGAGCTGGTCGCACGACGGGAAATGGGTGTACTTTGCGTCGACCCGGACAAATCAATATCAGGTGTGGAAAGTTCCCGCCGAGGGCGGCGCTGCCGTGCAAGTGACAAAACAAGGCGGGCACGCGGCGCTGGAGTCCGCCGACGGCAAATTGCTGTATTACGCGAAAACTTCGTACGCTAGCCCGGGAATCTGGCAAGTGCCGGCGGACGGCGGCGCGGAGCGGCTGGTGTCCCCGCAGTTGCAGCCGTTCAGCTGGGCGAGCTGGGCGGTGGTGGATCAAGGAATTGTGTTCGCGGGACCGTCAGGCAGTGCCGGCCCGTGGATCAGCGTCTATAACTCCGCACAACATACGATTACGAAATTCGGCGAGATTAACACCGTGCCGTTCTGGCTTGGCGCATCGCACGATGGCAAGACGGTGGTGTTTGATCAGCCGGGCTGGCAACAATCCCAAATCATGCTGATTGAGAATTTTCGCTAACGCTGCTGAGTCGAGCCAAAAAAATCTCCACCGCCAGACGGCGTGAAAAAGCACCCACCCGCAATGCGGTGGAGTTTTGGCGGAAATCGGCTCGAGCGATGTGGAACTCTGCGTCGAAAAGAAGCTAAAAAACCGGCAAAGAAGACGAAGAGAACGAAAAAATTGGCGAAGCGCGCCGCCACCAAGAAGCGGACGACGGCGAAAAGGCCGGCGAAGAAAAAATCGCGAAGGGCCGCTCCGCCGAATCGAAGCGTCTTCCATCACACCCGGCAACAATTGCAGCACGCTCGGCTCGAATGGCCAAATGATCCGAGAGAACGAAAAGGAAGCTTTGCCTCGCCACTTCCCCGGCGGCGAGCGGCGGCGAAGATATAGTTCTGTCACAGTGTGCCGCGGCGTGTGTCTAACCAAATCAGAGGCGACACAAAGATGAGCGTGAAGGAACTCCAAACCCTGGCACAGCAATTCGCCGATGCCTTCGATCAGCGCGAACTCCAGCCCATTCTGGACATGCTTTCCGAGGACGTGGAAGTATTTGACCACGCACCCTTTCGGTTCGATGGCAAGGCGGTTTTTGCCAAGTATCTCCGTGAGACCATCGCGAGCCTTGCCTCGGCCAGCTTCGGCTTGCGACAGCCATCGTGTCGCATGTACGGTGAAACGGTGGGCATCGTAAATGCCCACGACATGTTTACGGGAGTCACCAAAGACGGCAAGGCTCTTTCCATCCATGGCCGAACTACATTTGTCTTCAACAAACAAAGCGGGCAGTGGAAGATTGTGAGCGCCCACTTCTCTGCAATACCCAAGGGTCTTTGAGAATCGAGCCAAGGCATGCAAATTTCTGGAGATGCACCATGACGATTAGAAATCCGCTAGCCGACAATTCCCACGACCACGAAGACCAAAGCCTTGTGCAACGCGCGCGCTCGGGAGATCGCCGGGCGCTCGAAGACCTGGTTCAGCGGCATCAAACGTGGATCTACAACATCGCCGTTCGCATGCTGCACCATCCGCAGGATGCCGAAGACGTGACGCAAGAGATCCTCATCAAAGTACTCACGCGGCTTTCGTCGTTTGAGGGCCGGAGCAGCTTCCGCACGTGGCTCTACCGGATCGTGGTCAACCATGTGCTCAACATGAAGCGCGGGCGAGTGGAGGTGCGGCATGAGTCCATCGATTTCGCTGCCTACGGCGCGGCGCTCGACGCTACGCCAGATTTAGAGTTGGCCGATCTCAAAGCCACAACGGCGGAGACGGAACTGCTCGTGACCGAGGAGATGCTCTCCTGCACCTTGGGAATGCTTCTTTGCCTCGATCGTGAACAACGATTGACCTTCATCCTCGGTGCGATCTTCGATGTAAGCGACACCGTTGCCGCAGAGGTGCTCGAGATCACTCCCGACAACTTTCGCCAACGCCTGGCCCGGGCGCGGCGAGACTTGCGCAACTTTATGAACGACAAGTGCGGACTCGTGAACCAGGCGAACCCCTGCCGATGCGCCAAGAAAACGCGCGGCTTCATACAGGCAGGCTACGTCGATCCCGAGAATTTGTTGTTCGTTCGCGAACGAATCGGCGAGGTGCGGGAAGCCGCACCGAAAGTACATGAGGCCCTCAGCACCCTGGATGAAAAATGCGCGGAAATTTTCCGCGGACATCCGTTCTACAAGGCTCCCGATCTCGCGCCGATGCTGCGGCGGCTGGTCGCGAGGACGCATTTCACAAACTGAACGGCAACAGCCGGCGACTGCTTCGCCAAGGTGCACCGAGCGTGGCCGCACGAGGCGCGGATCCGCGTGGCTGTCACCGTCAAACGATAGGAGGAAAGCAATGATTGACCATATTTATCTCCCCGTCTCCGACCTGGAACGCTCGAGCGAATTTTACAAAAAGCTGCTTGAGCCGCTTGGCATCGACATGCCCTACAAGTTCGATCAACTGAACGGTTTCGCGATCAATAGCGATCCGGGTTTCTGGTTGAAGAATGGCGAAGTGGGCAAAGATCTTTACGTTGCCTTCACCGCCAAGAGCGCCGACGTTGTCAGGGCCAGCTACAAGGCGGCGATGGATGCGGGAGGTACTTCAAAAAAGGAACCGAGCCTTCGGCCCGAATGGCGTGCCGACTACTTCGCGGCAAACATCGGCGACCCGGACGGATACAACATCGAGATTGCCTATAAGCCTTGGCTTTACAAATAAAAGGTACGACCCATCTACCCATCTGCGGCCAGCCGACACCGGCCGGCTAGAACAAAGGAAAAATCATGAAACGGCTCGACAATAAGGTTGCGATAGTGACAGGCGCTTCAAAAGGAATCGGAGCGGGCATTGCAAGAGTTTTCGGGGCGGAAGGCGCGGCGGTGGTTGTGAATTATGCGCGCGATCATGAAGGCGCGGAACGCGTGGTGCGCGAAATCACCGGCAAAGGCGGGCGAGCCATCGCCGTGCAAGGCGACGTGGCGCAGAGGTCCGGCGCACAACGTCTTGTCGCGGAGGCGAAAAAAACTTTCGGCCGCCTGGATGTGCTCGTGAACAATGCGGGCGTCTTCTCGTTCGCGCCCTTTGAGCAGTTCAGCGAGCAGGAATTTCACCGTCAGTTCAACACGAATGTGCTGGGCACGTTCCTCATGACCGAAGCCGCTTTGCCGGCCTTCGGGGCGGAAGGCGGCAGCATAATCAACATCGGATCGGAGGCCAGTGTCGCTGCCTACCCTGCCCTTTCGATCTACGTGGCGTCAAAGTGCGCCGTCAATGGCTTGACGCGCGTGCTCTCAAAAGAGTTTGGCGCCAGAAAAATCCGCGTTAACGCCCTCAATCCCGGTGGAACCGAAACGGAGGGTGCGCACGCGGCGGGTGTCATGGGAACGGAGTTCAAGAAACAGATAATCGCGAGCACGTCGCTCGGCCGCGTCGGCCAACCCGAGGACATCGCGCGCGTGGCCGCATTTCTCGCCTCGGATGATGCGGGCTGGCTTACGGGAGAAATCATCTTCGCGAACGGCGGAAAAAAGTAAAACGCCTTCAGAAGAACAAAACCATGAGCGGCTACATTTCGGTAATCGATTAACAAAGAAGGAGAACGATCATGTCCGCATACGTTGTCTTCACAAGAACGAAAACCACCGATCAAAAAGAGCTCGAAAAATATCGGACTGGAATCAAAGCAACGATGAAGGATCTTCCTATCGAAGTGCTCGTAGCCGATGGAAAGCACGAAGTCCTCGAAGGCGATCCGATTGAGGGAATGGTCATTGTGAAATTCCCGAGCGCAAAAGCCGCAAAGGATTGGATTTACAGCGAGGCCTACCAAAACGTCGCCAAACACCGCAAAAACGGGGCGATCTATCACGGACTCGTCGTTGAAGGCGTCAGTTAACGGAGAACAAATCCATGCCCAATGGCGCCATCACCTCCTTCATCCTTGCCGTTCCGCAGGCGGACCTCGAGAACCTCAACCGCCGCATCGGCCGGACCGGACACGCTTTCCGGACGCGGAGACAGTCGACTGCCGGCACTTTGGCGCAAAACTAAATTTTGCGGGTTTCAAAGCCGCTCTCTCGTGACGGAGAGGCTATAGAAGAGGTCGAACGCATCTCGAATCATTATTTCTTTTCTTGGAGGAAACATGACGAACAGCTATCCCTTTGCCGTTTCTGGCGATGAGTTCAAAGGCAAGCGGGTTCTCGTGACGGGCGGCACGAAAGGTATCGGAGAAGCGATTGTGCGCCGCTTTTTATTGAGCGGCGCCTCGCTGGCCACCACCGCGCGCTCCGAACCGGTTGCAGGCAGAAATTCTGTTCTCTTTATCAAGGCGGATCTTGGAACGGCGCGTGGCGCGCAAAACGTCGTCGATCGCATTCAGAAAGAGTGGGGTGGGCTCGACGTGTTGGTGAACAATGCCGGTGGAACAGAAACAAAAGCGGGCGGATTCGAAGTGCTCACCGACGAGGACTGGCAAAGAATACTTGATGTCAACCTGCTCGCCGCCGTTCGGCTGGACCGCGGTTTCCTCCCCGGCATGATCGAACGGAAATCAGGAGTCGTCATTCATATTTCTTCCGTCGCTCATCGTTTACCGTTTCCCAATTCGACGCTCGCCTACGCGGCGGCCAAGGCAGCGTTGACAACTTACAGTAAAGGGCTGGCAAAGGCCGTTGCTCCGAAGGGAGTGCGAGTAACGACGATCTCGCCCGGTTTCATCGAGACCTCGGGAGCGAAGGGAATGATCGACGACATCTCCAGAACCAGCGGCATCAGCGAAGACGCCGCACGGCAACGGATCATGGAGTTGCTTGGAGGCATTCCCTTGGGTCGGACAGGCCGTCCCGAGGAAGTGGCGGAGCTGGTCGCCTTTCTGGCCTCGGACCGAGGCGCGTTCATCAGCGGGGCTGACTACATCATCGACGGTGGCACCATACCCACCACTTGATTTCCTCGCATCCATTACCGCAGATTACTTCCGCGTTCTTTCGAGTGTTTACCGTGGCAGCGTCGCCGGCCCGAAGCCTTGGATCCGCGCAACCGCGCTACACGCCAGGTCCACAAAAATTCTGCCGAGAAATTTTGGCGTCAAGATGCGCAGACAAAAATGCGGATCATTTCCCAATCATATAGAGCTGCCAAAGTTCTTTCCCCCTGACATGCAGGAAGGGGAATAAGGCCAGCCTTCCCGTCTTGCCGATGCTCTTTTCCAGGTATTTCATCTCCTGGAAAAGCGCGCGCGTTTCCTCGTCGGGCTCGGCTTCAAATCCCGCTTCGCGCATCATCAGAATTCCCTTGGCGCACATGGACAATTCAAGGTGAATTCTGAGGTAGCAGAGAAGATCCACGACGACCTCGCCCGTGAATTTTTCCTTGAGCGATTGCAGGTATTTGCCAACCCTTGACTCCGCCAATCTGCCGGAGTTCATCAGTTCCAGCAGTTCGGTGTCGGCGTCGAATCCAACTTCCAGCCAGTTCCTCAGCGATTGTTCGCTCTTTTCGAAAACCACGAAGATGAGCAGCGGGAAAGCCAGAAGTGTGGCAAGGGTCGAAAAGATCGGCGAGAAAAAAAGGTGATTGAACAGCGAATGGAGCACCACCGCCGCGAGCAGGCCCGGCAGAAAGATCGAAAGGCGCTTCGCGGACTTAAGCTCCGCGAGAAGCTGCGAAGTGATGGCAAAAATGGCGGTGGTTCCGCCGTGCATGACCGCCGTTCCCAAGCCCCGGATAACCCAGACCACGAGGTGCGCGTCCGAAATGGATCGCAGGTAGTAAGCATTTTCAAGGAGCGCAAAACCTGTCCCCACGGCGAATCCCAAAATGGAAGCATCAACGAGAAATCCGGTCCGCTGCGACCGGATGAACCAGATCACCACGAGGGCCTTGGCTGATTCTTCAACGAACGGAGAGATGTATCGCGAGTACATCGTGAAATCCATCGCAAGGCGGGACAACAACACCGCGTTCACCGCGTAGCTCGCAGCCGCCCCTGCTCCGCCCAACACCATGGTCAATATCACCCAGCGGAGCCGGACGAGTTTGTAGCTATCGAGATAGATGAGTACGCCGAGGAAGATCAAGACGGGGAGAAATGCGGCCAGCAGGCGAGGAATGAGCTCAGTCATCGCCGGCGGCCCCGCGTAAAGAGGCAATCCAGGAAAAGTGGAATAGAGTTTCGCGAAGCATCAATTCATGATCTTCAGCGAGATCATCGTTTCGTCGTGTTTTGAGAGGTTGTTTCCGAAGGCCACCGCGTATCCGCCCGAGAGGGTCATGTCTAGCCTCGAAAGCAGGCTGAACCGCAGATCCAACTGCGAGCCGGCGTTTCGAACTGTTCTGCGAACGTTTGCGTCGTCCATGTTCGTGATGAGGCCACTGGTAAATACGGAGGGCCGCGCCCAGCTCGGATAAAAGCCGGGAGTGCCCACACGGCGAAAGCGAACCGGAGGAAGGTTCCACTCGAGTGTGCTCTTGGCATAGTTTTTTCCGCTAATCTCATCGAGCTGTGTTCCCGGAAAGCTGTAGTATTCGCGGTACCTTTTTTCCGGACCATAATCCACCCAGTTATTTCCGTATCCCCCGAAGTAGAAATTGGCGAATGGAGACAGCCGGTCTCCGAACGCCGTTCCTGCGGAACTCCGCAGCCAGAGGGAGGAGTGGCGAAGCGGCAGCGAGATGCCCCAGTCGTAGTCTGTCCAAATCCTTGGCACGGCCGTTCCGTTTTCATAATCGTTCTGCACCGCGACCTGCCATGCCTGGCCTTTTTCATCGTCCACGTGTCCGAGCGAGGATCGCAGATTGGTGTACCGAAGTTTTGCTCTGACGGTGAATAGCTTGTCGAAAGTGGCGGTCACGTTCTGGTAATCGGGCAGGCGATCCAAATTGCCGTAATATTTGCCATCCAGACTAAGAGTCAATTTCCTCGGTTGATCGTACAAGAGCGTCTTGTCGTAGCCGAGGCCAAAAACGTAACCCCTGCGGCTGGTCTTGGTCGGTCCAAACAGATCGTAAAAATCCGCCGCGTTGTAGGCGAAGCTGGCTTTCCAGTCGTACCGGTGGTATTCGATTTGCGCGTGCATGCGCTCATCCGACGGAAGAGCATGATCGGGAGAATAAGAAGCCGTGAAGTCGATTCGGCTTAAGGAGAGCGGATCGGAGAAATTCACGCGATACCCGTACGCGACCGAATCCTTGTAACCCTGCACGATCGGATAAGCCGATTCCGGCCGCATGTTCCTCCACAAAACGTACTTGTCCTTGCTTGTGATCATGGAATCGAGCGGCACGTTTGCCGGCGAACCGACATTCCATTTCGACAGCTCGGGATATTTTTCAATGATTTTTGCTCCCAGGAAGGTAATCGAGCCCAGGTCCTCGGTGGGCTTGGCGTCGATCGTCGTGGGAATGAAGCCTTCTCCGCTATAGCGGAACACAATGAGTTTCCCATCCTCTTTGGGAATTGGGCGGAAAAATCCGGTTTCGCTGTTGCTGAGCGCCTCCAGCTTGCCGGTGGCGATCTCATAGCGGTAGATGTTGGAGACACCGGTGTAGTAGGAACTCCCGTAGACATACTTTCCGTCGGGCGAAAACACAAAATCGAGAGGGAGTGAATCGCCAAAGTCGAAGTGTGCGATGGGTGCGATTTTTCCGGCGAGCAGATCTTCTGTCAGAAAAATCTGCAGCGAATGTTTTCCGTTGATTTCACCGACGGAGGCCGAAAGCATTCGGCCGTCGGGTGAGACGTCAAGATCGTAAGCTACTTCCCCATAAGGCCACGAATGGACTTGATTCCAGCTGTTGTAGGGAGGCGGAACTCGGACGAGTGTCGCGATTCCGTTGAAATGGCGCACTCCCCAAATCGATTCATCCGACTGGTTGTACGCAAGGTCGCCAATCCGGGCGTCCTTCATCAGTGTTCTTGATTTGTGTGTGGTGGGGTCCAGATACCGCAAGTCGCGATATTCCGTATTGTCGGTCGTGTAGAAAATGCTCTTCTTCCGTGGATCAAAGGCCATTGACGTTACGCTATAGATCGTCGGGCCCTTAACGTCTACGAGTTTCTCAACCGAACCGTCCTGCATCGAAATTGCGCCCACGTGAGCCACGACGCCCGGATAGTTGAACGCGGCATAGATCTTCTCCGAGTCCGGATCGTAAAAAGCTCGCGACACCGACCCAAGTGCGCGCTGCGAAAGGTCATGATACGGGGTGACCGGAAACTTGCGGATCGCCTCAAGATTTTTCTGCTGGAACTCCTTTTCCGATTTGATCCAGTCTTGCCATGCGTCCTCAAGTTTCTCGCCAAAGACATTCCGGAATTGAGATGCGTAGTAGCCTTTGCTTCCTTCGCTGCGGGAAATCCACGCGACCAACTTTTCCGGCGAGTGCTGGTCTGCCAGATAGGACATGAAACGCGTCCCGTATAAATAGGAGTTCACCCCTACCTGGAAATCGATCTTCGTCCCTTCGGAAACGAGCCCAAGCGGATCGTAAAAGCGGCTCCGATCCAAAACCATCGAGCGGAAGACCATCTCGTCGTAAGGGCCCTGGGCGCGCCCCATTCCGCCCGCCATCCAGGTTTCGACGAAAACCGCGATCCCTTCGTTGTACCAGTGGGGCGCCGCCACTCGCGGCGAGGTCAGAAAAAAATAGAGAATCGACTCGGGGTCTTCGGCCACCGGTATTACTTTGCCGTCAAAGAGTGTGCGAAAGAAGCGATCCCGCCGCGCAGTTTGGTCCACGGTAGCGATGTGAACCAACTCGTGGTTCATAATAAAGTTCAATCGTTCGTTCGGAGTGACGGTCTCAAAGGCAACGTTGATCGGGGCCGTTTCAATCAACAGCACATTGTGCGGGGTTCCCGTCGCGCTCGCGTTGCCTTCGTCCGAGTAGTCGTTCAAAAGGACGACTATTTTCTGTGAAGGGTCGTAGTTGAACAGCCAGCGCTGGAAACGCAGCGAGTTTTCAAAACAACGGCCGGCGTGAGGGACCAAGTAAGATTGCGATCCATCGCGGTAAAGGAGACGAAGGTCTTCGGTCTGGATTTCCGACAGTCCTTGCGCATGCGAAGAAACGGGGCCGGCAGCGGCGATCACAAGTGCGATCGGGACCACCCAGGCTGCCAGACGCATTCTTCCTACCCCACAATTCGGCAACAACAGGTTGCAGTGCAAAGAGCGGAAGCGAGACGCGCCGTTAACGTGATCGGTCCGAGAAAATGGGTGCGGACCGCGTACATCCGCGGTTCAAAAAACAAATCATTCCACCCTATTCCCGCGCGAGAGCGTCGCGCAGCGCATTGCTGCTCAAGGCGTTGCGGAAGCCCTCGTTGCTGAGTGCGTTCCGGAAGGCCTCGCTGCTCATCGCATTCCGAAAGGCTTCGCTATTCAGAGCATTCCGGAAAGCCTCGCTGTTCAGCGCGTTCCGAAAAGCTTCGCTGCTCAAGGAGTTTCGGAAAGCTTCGCTGCTCATGGCGTTCCGAAAAGCGTCGCTGTTCAGCGCGTTCCGGAAGGCCTCGCTGCTCAATGCGTTCCGAAAGGCTTCACTGCTCAATGAGTTTCGGAACGCTTCGCTGCTCATGGCGTTCCGAAAAGCGTCGCTGTTCAGCGCGTTCCGAAAGGCCTCGCTGCTCAATGCGTTCCGAAAGGCTTGGCTGTTCAGCGCATTCCGATACGCTTCGCTGCTCAAGGAATTGCGGAAGGCTTCGCTGTTCATGGCGTTCCGAAAGGCATCGCTATTCAGTGCGTTCCGGAAAGCATCGCTGTTCAGGGCATTCCGAAAGGCGTCGCTACTCAGCGCATTCCGAAAGGCCTCGCTGCCGAGGGCGTTTCGAAAGCTTTCGTTGCTCAGCGCATTCCGGAAGGCTTCGTTGTTTAAGGCATTCCGAAAGCTCTCGTTGCTCAAGGCATTCCGAAAAGCTTCGTTGTTCAAGGCATTTCGAAAAGCGTCGTTCGCCAGCGCATTGCGAAACGCTTCACTCGAAAAGAGCTTTCGCGCGGCCCTGTCCTTCGAAAGATGGTCAAATTCGGCGGTCTGGGTCCACCGTGTGATATCCGTTTCCTCGACCTTCACGTCGCTATTTCCGATTTGCGAGGCCCGGTAACGCGCGGCCGGGGCAATCGTGCCGGCAATGTGTTTGCCAGAAGGCGGATAGAAGAAGCCGAAATAGCCGGCTATTGCCAAGGCAACCAGAGCAATTCCCCCCAGAATGATGCTCTTGCGGGCCTTTTGACTCTTGTCGCGCGTGTCCATACGTCCTCCAATGTTGCTGAATTACTGGCTGCCCAAACTACTTGAAATACAAATGTGCTGGAAAAAAGTTGGAACCTATTTCGTGGATCCCCCGGCGCCCCTTGCTCCCAGCGTGCCCTGCTGCATCAATTTGCCCCCGACATACATTCTCACGTCCGGAATCAGCACAACGTTCTTCTGACTGGTCAGTACGATTGTCGAGCGCTGCTTACCTTCACTGCGGAACGAAATAGTACCCTTTTGGGCCGCAAAGGAGGCAACGCCACTCGGTTGAAGGTCGAAGCTCTTCAGGCTCCCTTGGCTGCCGTCAAACCCCACTTCCACGTCAACCGCTTGATCGCCCTGCAAATCGAAGATAATCATCGTGTCGGAAGCAGAACGGCATAGTTCGACGGAACCGCCGAGTTCGGGACGATCCAGCTTCATCTGGTCCACGGCGATGCAACGAGGAGCCGTCTCCCGAACGGCCATCGTGCCGTAGACGTCTGGTTTTTCGAGCGGAGACATGTTCTTTATGGCGACACCAGTTAGAGCCGCCCCCAGGAGGATCCCCGCCGCCAGCGCGTATCCGTAACGAATCAGCGGAATTCTAAAACGCCACCCACTATTCCGCGCTCCCATCTCGTTTTCAACGCGCTCTCGCGGTAGCGCTGCCAGTATGCTTTCATGCAAATCGTCAGGAGTTTTGACGGCTTCGACGCGGTTCAAAATGCCGGTCAGCTTTACCAACTCGGTGTGAGCGATTTGCGCTTCGGGGTGCGAGCCTAGATACTCTCGAAGAGCGGCGCGTTCCGTGCCACTCGCCACGCCATCAATTTCCGCGTGCATCAGTTCCAGGTACTTCTCGTCCGAATCGCTCAAAGCATCCCTCTCTTCGTCAGGACGTTCCTTAGCAGGGCGCGGGCCGTGAACAGCCTTGACTTGACCGTTTTTTCCGGTATTTCAAGGATCTCGCTCATCTCCTCATAGTTGCAGTCGTTAAAATGCCTCAGCACAATCACCGCCCTGTACTCGGATGCCAGCGACAGCAAAGCCGCTTGCACACCGTCGCCCAGCTCGACTCTTCGGAGCAGTTTTTCGGGCGTATTTTCCTCCACCCGGGCGTCTTCCGCACTCTCAAACCGCCTTCTGCTCTTGCAAAGATTAATGGACTCATTGAGCGCGATTCTATAAATCCAGCTGAAGAAGCGGTGCTTCGTGTCAAAGCGCTCGAGGTTTTGAAACGCCTTGAGAAAAACGTTTTGCGCAACGTCCTTCGCGTCTTCGGGGTCGTGTACCATGCGGTACGCTGCATTGTAGATCGCCCTTTCATACCGGATAATCAACCGTTCAAAAGACGCCCGGCTGCCTTGCCGAGCTTCCTCGACAAGCTTCAAATCCTCGTTGTCATCCATAAATACAACGCACCCGAAGAAAAGTTGATCTGGGACCGACCGAATGTCCGCGCATTCTACCACCCTATCGCGTCAACAATTAGGCACAGAAAAGGGCCACCCACTTCCGCCAAAGTCGGGCGCGCGGGTTCGGCAGTGCTCTATCCGTCCTGTGGTAGGATTCCGGCAGGAGTTTCCGGGACAATATGGGTTGGGATCCTCCCACCTCGCTTACGGTCGGCGGTGCGTGCATGGCCTGTGAACAAATCCGCATCGTCTTAAGCAACGACCTCTCCGAGATCGCCACGTTGCACCGTGAACTGGAAAACTTCGGACAGAGGTGCCGTCTTTCGTCAAAGACCCTCTTCGAGCTCAATCTGATTCTCGAGGAAGTCCTCGCCAACGTTATCTCTTACGCCTATGCGGATAACCTGCGGCACGAGATCGAGGTTCGCGCCGACTCGAGAGACGGCGAGTTGGTCATCGCGGTCGAGGATGATGGCCGCCCCTTCAATCCGCTGCAAAGTCCCCCACCGGATTTGGACCGTCCACTCGATCAGCGGAGAGTCGGCGGGTTAGGGTTACACCTGGTGAGAGAGCTCACCAACAGTATTCAGTACGACCGCCGAGGCGGGAAAAACCATCTGCTGGTAAGAAAAAAAATCGAGGAGGGCGATTCGAGAGAGCGTGGGACGTAACCGCGCGGCATCGCTCGCGTCGATGCTCGCACCGGTATCGAGTCGTAGCTATGGTAAAAGCGCGGGCTTGTGAACCGGTGAATCTGGTTTTGACAGGCAGTCGGCGTTTACGGAAATAGCGATTTTTTTGGGAATCGAAGGGGCAAGACTCGGTCGGATTCGCGCGTTAACCGCGCACAGAGGACAATTTTTGATGGAGATCAAACAAGAGACGCGGGGCAATGTGAAGGTCGTTGGACTGTGCGGCAGGCTCGACGCGAACTCCTCTCAGGCCGTCGAAAAGCAGCTCCAGGCTTTTATGGATCAGGGTGAAGAACGGCTCGTGCTGGATCTTACTGAGCTGACTTATATCAGCAGTCTCGGTTTGCGCGTATTCATTGCCGTGGCGAAAAGCGTTCGTAATGTGAATGGCAAGCTCGCCCTCGCCGGACTCAATAACCATATCTACGAGATCTTCAAGATAGCCCGCTTCACCAACATTTTCTCTATTTATCGTAGTTGTGAAGAAGCAGTCGCCTATTGCGCGGACTGAAATGAATTGGCGCGGCATTGCATTGGGAATCTTCGCTCTTTGTGAAGATTTCGCCGTGAATGCCGGCCAGGGTGTGAACACAACTCAGGGCAAGATTCCTAAGTCCAATGGTCGGAACGGCGCTGCAGCGGAAGCCGCTCAACTTAGTTTTATTGCTTTTGGTGACGGCCGTAGTTGTGATTCTCTTCCGTCGCGACCGAATGCACTCTGACTCGATCGCGTGAGGGAACATTACGCTTCGTCATTTCGTTATATAACACCGGATGGAGTAGACCCTTGAAACCTGGAAAATTTGCCGTGCCTGGAAAGACCGGCGCACTCGCTTTCCTTGCGCTCGCGATGACTCTTGCCGTTCCCGCCGAGGCACAAAATGTATTGACTGCTGCCGAGTGGCGCGAGGACCTCAAAAATCTTGCCGTCCTGGTTCCAAAGGCACACCGGAATGCTTTTCACAGCATCTCACAGGATTCCTTCACCGCAGCCGTTGCCGAAATTGACAGGCAAATTCCATCCATGTCGGACTACGACGCGATGGTGGCAATTGCCCGGTTGGTGGCGATGCTGGGAGACGGGCATTCTCGGGTCTCCCTTCCCGGCCTGATTGATCCCATGTCAGATAGACCTTCCATCACTCAACCCAAGGATGCGAGATTGGCCTTTCATCAGCTCCCGGTGAAGCTGCACGCGTTTAGCAATGGTCTGTTTGTAATCGCCGCGACCAACGATTTCAAGCAGTTGCTCGGCGCTCAAGTTCTCCAGATCGGCGCGTACCCTGTTCAGAAAGCCTTGGAAGCTGTCTACCCGATCGTGAACCGTGACAACGAAATGGGATTGAAGCTCCTCGCGCCACATTTTGTAACGGTGCCGGAAATCCTTCGCGCTCAGCACATCGTGCAAGATGCATCTCAAATTCCTGTCACTTTCCAGACCCGCGACGGAAAGAAAGTAAGCATCGTACTTACCCCGCTTGCCCCGGCAGCGCAAATCGATTGGAAGGATGGACTGGAGGATCTGGGCATTCCGGAGCCTCTTCGACTTCGAGAGCCGGACAAGAATTACTGGTTCGAATATTTGTCCGACTCCAAAACTATTTTCGTGCGAATCAATGTGATCGAGGATTCTCGTGCGGAGTCTATCGCTCAGTTCGCTCGTAGACTTCATTCGTTCGTGGAGTCGAATCCTGTCGATCGCGTCGCCATTGACATCCGCGACTGCCATGGCGGAGACAACCAAATGTTCCGTTCTTTGCTCCTCTCGCTGATCCGCGAAGCGAAGATAGACGTGCCGGGGAAACTATTTGTAATGATTGGGCGCAACACCTTTTCGGCTGCGGTTAACGCTGCCAGCGACCTCGAGCGCCTCTGCGACTGCATTTTCGTCGGCGAACCAACGGTGGGCTCGCCAAGTTCGTACGGAGACGCGCATGTAAACACTTTGCCGGACAGCGGGCTCGTCGTTCGACTATCCACTGTGTACTGGCGCGATTGGACGGGTGATGAATCCCGGCCATGGATCGCGCCGGATATTTCTGTAGTGGAGTCTTCTCAGGATTACTTCGCAGGGAAGGATCCTTCCTTGCAGGCGGTTCTTGATTTTCAGAGAGACGCGGGTTTTGACAACGTACTTATGAATGTCGTGCGGGCGGGTGGAAATACCGAGTCCGTCATGCGCTTGTATTACCGTCAAAAGACCGATGCGAGGTCCGCGAATGAATCGACCCGCGAAGCTATGCAGCGCCTTGGCGCTTATTTCGTTTCGAAAAAGCAGTACAAACAGGCGCTGCTTGCGTTCCAAATCAACGCGAGGGATTATCCAGACTCCGTCGCGGAAGCCCTGCGAATAGTTGACGAGGCGCGATCCAAGGATCCCCAAGACGAACTCTTGTCCGATTTCGCCAAGAAAATGGAAATGTTGAGAAGCAAGCGTTGACCTTTCCTGCGGCCTTTCGCAAAACCCAAAACCGCTGCGCAGGACGGTTCACGGAGAATCAATCGCGGCCAGCGCTCAAAAAAGCGCGATTGCGCCGGAATGTCTCCGTCCGCTTCCAAGGGCTGCGCTTCAGCAATCGCTTGAAGGCGAAGCCAAGCCGTCCCGGTCGCCCTCGCTCATTTGGAATGTCAAGGCGCGCATGTTTTCCGCAAGGTGATCGAGTTTTGACGTTCCGACGACCGCGTGAAAATTCGGAGCGGTTTGCAATATGTAGTTGAGCGCGATGGCCGACAGCGGAACGCCATACTTCTCGCCGAGAAGTGTGAGCTGACTTATCCTTCGGTCGTCTTCCGGATAGCGTTCAGCCGGGCGGCTGTCGATACATCTCTTTATGCCGCCGCGCCCCAGTGGCGAGTAGGCGAGAAAAGGAAGGCCGTTTTCCCGAAGATAGTTCACATATGCGCGATCTCGTGAAATGTTCTGCGCGCCCTTCCACCGCGCCCCATCTTTGGCCGGCAGAGCGCTAAATTCATTGCTCACCCACGGCACGACGTTTGCCTGCCGCAAGCAGGCGCGAATCTCCTTGAGCCTGTCAAGCGAGACGTTGGAATATCCGACATTATGCGCCTTCCCGGATCGCAACAGTTCAACACTCATTTCGGCAATCGCCTGCGCCGAAACTTTCGGATCGTCATAGTGCAATAGATAGACGTCGATGTAGTCGGTGGCAAGGGCTCGTAACGAATCGTCCAGTTCGCGCAATAACCTTTTCTGCGTCAGCGGCGCGAAACGGCTCGGGTGTCCGCCCTTTGAGATGATTCGAAAAGCCTCGCGACCCGACGGATGTTTCCTGACGAAGCCTCCCACAACTCCTTCGCTCCAGTACATCCTGGCCGTATCGAACGAGTTGATGCCCAGCTCGACGGCGCCATTCAAGATGGCATCGGCGCGCTTTGTCGGAGCGAGATTCCAAGACGCAAGGTTCGGCACCGCAATCATCCAATCGGTTCCCAGAACCATTTTTGACATTTCGGATTTCACGTCGCTCCGTTAGATGTAGGACTTGATCAAGCGTTCCGCCAGGCGATGAGCGAGCGCCATGATCGTAAGCGTGGGGTGCTTCTCGCTGAGAGCCGGTATCACCCCGCCGTCACATATATAAAGGTTCTTACTCTTGAAATATTTCAGATCCTTGTCGACCACGCCGCCTTTCGCTTCCGCCGCCATTCGGCAGGTGCCCACGTAATGAATGCCCGATCCCGGAGGAGATCCGGCGTCGTCCGCGATGTACCCGCTGGCTTTCCTTAGCATGCGGCGAGCCAGCGCGGCCAGCTGCCGGCCGTGGTCGGCCTCGATCTCTGACGTTTCGTATTCGATACGCACCTGACGTTGTCCGAACTGATCCACTCCATCGGCCAACACAACCCTATTCTTTCGCTGCGGAACGGCCGGGCTGAACATCACCAACGTCACCGTGCTCTTAAACACTTGCCGCGAAATGGATTCCACAAGGAATCGGGGCATCCGTGGTATTTCTGCCAGATAATAGGGAACCTTCATGAAATCGGACCAGAATTGGCCCACGAATGGAAACTGTTTCCCTTGTGAATCCTTGCTCTCGCCGCCCACCAATATGTGATCGCCATAACCGCGGTCTTCGTTCGCCAGCCCGAACCACAAACGAAACAGGCTCGTGCCGACGACCGCGCGCGGGCTGTCCTGCAAAAACTCGCCGACCTGCTCGGCTTTGCTCCGGTCGTCGGCGAACGAGTTCAGCAGCAGCCGCGGCGATTCGATGGCGCCCGTACAGACGATGACCACATCCGCTTCAATCTCAACGATCTGCTGGGTGCGTTCATCGATCGCCACAACATGGGAGATCGAGAACCCCTCCGCCTTGTCACCGTCGACGGCGGTAAGTTTGATCGCCCGGGTATGCTCGAGCAAGCGAAAGTTCGGCAGCGCTCCGATTTCCGGCAGGAGACGCGTGGAAAATTTATAGACGCTGCCCGAACGGCACCCGCGCCCGCAATTGCCGCAGGCCACGCACTTTTGCGCGGAATCCGGCCGCAAGTCGACGGCTTTCCGGTTTGCCAAAAAGAAAAGATCCGGGCCGAGCGAGCCGGCATTGCTATCGATGAATACGCGGTCAATTTGTCTTGCGCCGCGTGGCGCGAGAAACGATCCGTCCGGAAATTGACGCAAACCGTTGCGCTCACCCACCACCAATGCGAGCCGCTCGACCTCGGAATAGTGATCGGCAAGATCGCCCAGAGAAATCGGCCACCGGCAGTCGTCACTATACGAATTGCGATTTGCAAAATCGTCTTCTGAATACCTCAGGCAGATCCCATTCCAAAGATTCTGCAAGCCATTGACGTGGTGAATTTGGTAGTGATGGAATCCACCTTCCCGTGGACAGTCCATGGAGCTCCGGCTGCGAGCGTCCGCGAGAAGCGGATGAACGATGGAGATTTCCGGCCTGACCGGGAAAGTGGTATGCGGGCCTATTTCAAAATGGCCTTTTTGTTCGGGGCTCAGCTCGTTTTTAAATTCGGATTGCGCGGGAATACCGCCTGAGTTGATGACCAGCACATCGGCACCCGCCTTCGCCAGACGATAGGCGAGGATTCCCCCGCCGGCGCCGGTGCCGATCACGCAGAATTTGGCGCGAAGCTTCACCGGCCCGTCCGTGCCGAACGCGCAAAGGCATCGCTCGCGAAATACAGGTACTTCACAAACTCGCAAAGCACCTTGATTTCAGACGGATTGAAATATCGCTGCGGTGTTAGATCAGGCGTCGCATTTTGCCGCCACGCCGTCCATAAGGGGCGGAGTTGGTCGTTCCTCTCCATGATCTCTGGAACCAGATCGATAATCGGCTCGATGCGGCCGACGTAGGGCGAGACGCAGCACAGTCGCCTGGCCAGCGAATCATGGCCGCTCATTTTCGGGCAATCATCCTTGCGGCCCCGAACGGCCATAACGCACCGTAAACAATTCGCCCCGATTTTGAGAGATTTTCCACCGCGATTCCTTCAGCGCTCGCCGCTTCAGAGAGTGTGCACTACTTGTACCACGGTCAAAAGCGCTGCGGCAGTGCCCATCGAGGGCCCGCGCTTCTCGGAGATCATTACCGCCCATGCACCCGTCCGAGAATTTAACAAAAGCCATCACCTGGATCAAGAAAGTGGGCGCAAGCGATTTGCCCGCCGGCCGAAGATGCGTTGCTGTCTTCTGACTGAACAATCCCTTCTACCTGGTCTATCCCATCGCCGTCCACGCATTTGGCGAAGGCTGTCAGGCGCCGCCCGTCTTATCTATACACCTTCCCAGCCGTTTCGGGTCGGGCTTGGCTCGGAAGCCACTCCTGCATTCTCACGGTGAGGTACATCCGAAATAGGCGGTAGGCGAAAATTCCGCAACTCATTCAAATTTCAACGAGAAACAATGGTGCCCGGGGTGGGAGTCGAACCCACATGAGGAAAAATCCCCGGAGGATTTTAAGTCCTCAGCGTCTGCCATTCCGCCACCCGGGCCAAGGCAGTACTGCAAGATTAGCATGAGGCGGCGAGCGCGCTAAAGGTACGCGTCCCGTCGTCCGGTTCGTTCGCCCCTGCAATGATCCGCATACAGCTCCACGCGCGGTGCAACCAACCCGCTCGCGCCTTCACGCGAACGGATACCAGCTAATTTTAATTTTGGCGTAAGATAACTTGCCTCCGGCTTGTGCCGAGCGTCATCTAACTTTCACCGGGAACAGGATTCCCTGCCCCGAGGGAGCCATCGTGAGCCAGTCGAATATTTCGCAACTCTCCGTCAACACCATCCGCACGCTTTCCATCGACGCGGTGCAGCAGGCGAACTCCGGCCATCCCGGCGCGCCGATGGGTCTCGCGCCGGTGGTGTACGCGCTCTGGCAAAAAGTTTTGCGTTACGATCCCTCCAATCCGCTCTGGCCCAATCGCGATCGCTTTGTTCTCTCCGCCGGTCACGCTTCCATGCTTCTTTATTCCACGCTGCATCTTGCCGGCGTCAAAGCCGTCGACCATCACGGCAAAGTCCTCGATCAACTTTCCGTTTCGCTGGATGAAATCAAACGCTTTCGCCAGATCGACAGCCGCACGCCGGGCCATCCCGAATCGCATTTAACGACCGGCGTAGAAACCACAACCGGTCCGCTCGGCCAGGGCGCGGGCAACAGCGTCGGCATGGCCATTGCCGGAAAATGGCTCGCCGCAAATTTCAACAAGCCCGGCTTCGCCATGTTCGATTACAACGTCTTCGCCGTTTGCGGCGACGGCGACATTATGGAAGGCGTCTGCTGCGAAGCCGCTTCCCTTGCCGGCCACCTCAAACTTGGCAATCTTTGCTGGATTTACGACAACAATCGCGTCACGCTCGACGGCCCCGCATCGTGGTCCTTCAGCGAAGACGCGCTCACCCGCTTCAAAGGTTACGGCTGGAACGTCACCGAAGTGAAAGACGCCAACAATCTCGACGAACTCGCCGCCGCTTACCAGAATTTTCTCAACACCAACGATCGGCCCACGCTCATCGTCGTCGATAGCCACATCGGCTTCGGCTCGCCGCACAAACAGGATTCTTACGAAGCGCACGGCGAACCGCTCGGCGAAGCCGAAATCAAATTGGTCAAGAAAAATTACGGCTGGCCCGAAGACGCAAAATTCCTCGTGCCGGACGGCGTCTACGACGATTTCAAGAACGGCATCGGCAAACGCGGCAGCGATCTCCGCTCGGCGTGGGCAAAACTTTTTGAAGAATACGCCAAGCAATTCCCCGCTCTCGCCGCGAACATCAAAATGATGCAGGCGCGCGAACTTCCCGCCGGCTGGGACAAGGACATCCCTTCTTTTCCCGCCGACGCGAAAGGCATGGGCACGCGCGAAAGTTCCGGCAAAACGTTGAATGCCATCGCCAAAAATATTCCCTGGTTCATCGGCGGCTCGGCCGACCTCGCCAAATCCAATAAAACCAATCTCGATCCATCATGGGCCGGCGATTTTCTTCCCGGCCAATACGCCGGCCGCAACGTGCACTACGGCGTGCGCGAACACGCCATGGGCGCGGCCATGAGCGGCATGACGCTCTCCGGTCTTCGCCCCTTCGGCGGTACCTTCTTCAATTTCAGCGACTACGTAAAACCGGCCGTCCGCCTCGCCGCTCTCATGGAAATTCCCGTCATTTATGTCTTCACGCACGATTCCATCGGCGTCGGCGAAGATGGTCCCACTCATCAACCGATCGAACAGCTCGCCGCCTTGCGCGCCATGCCCAATATTCTTGTCATGCGTCCCGGCGACGCGAACGAAGTCGCCGAAGGTTACAAAGTCGCCGTCGCACAAACTCATCGGCCCACCGCGATGGTCCTCTCGCGCCAGGCCGCGCCGACGCTCGATCGCACCAAATACGCCGCTGCCTCCGGCGTCGCCAAAGGCGGTTACATCCTCGCCGACGCGCCCAATGGAAAACCGGACGTGATTTTGATCGGCACGGGCACCGAATTAAGCCTTTGCGTCGACGCGTACGAAAAATTGAAAGCCGAAGGCATCAATGCACGCGTCGTCAGTCTCCCTTGCGTCGAATTGTTCGACGAGCAAGACGCCGCGCACAAAGAAAGCGTTTTGCCTTCAAACGTCACCGCTCGCGTCTCCGTCGAAATGGCCTCCACCTTCGGCTGGGAGCGCTACACCGGCCTCAAAGGCAAAATCATCGGCATGCATTCGTTCGGCGCCTCGGCACCCTTGAAAGATTTGCTCAAAAAATTCGGTTTCAGCGTTGACGCAGTCGTCTCGGCCGCAAAATCCCTCTTGGGAAAGTGAGTCCTCGATGAAAATCGTAATTGGTGCGGACCACGCAGGCTTTCAATTGAAAAACGCCGTCGGCGATTTCGTTCGCTCGCTTGGCCATTCCGTTATGGACGTCGGTGCCTTCAACGAGAATCCGTCGGACTATCCGGATTTCGCCGTTCTCGTCGGCAACGCCGTTCTCGAAGGCAAAGGCGAGCGCGGAATTCTCATCTGCGGAAGCGGCGTCGGCGTCAGCGTCGCCGCCAACAAAATCAAGGGGATTCGCGCGGCCGTTTGCCACGACACGTATTCGGCCCACCAGGGCGTCGAACACGACGACATGAACGTCTTGGTTCTCGGTTCCCGTGTGATTGGCGCAAAGCTGGCCGAGGATTTGGTTAAAGCTTACTTAGGCGCGAACTTTACCAACGAAGAGCGCCACAAACGCCGCCTTGCAAAAGTCGCGGCAATCGAAGCGGCTCAATAGAATCACCGGCTCCGGGGGAGAATTCCTCGGCGCTTCCCGCGTCACAGAGGTAAGATATTCTTTTGCGGAGTGACCGGTACAAAGGAGAAGTTGCATGACGACCACCACCACCATCCCCAATATGAGCGCGGCGCAAGGCGCGAATCCGTTGAAGGGCTTGCTCGCCTACGGCCAGTCGCCGTGGCTCGATTTCATCCGGCGCAACATTTTGCTCAACGGCGATCTCAAGAAAATGATTAACGAAGACGGCCTGCGCGGCATGACTTCGAATCCCGCCATCTTCGAAAAAGCCATCACTGCCGGCGACGATTACAACGACATCATCAAAGCCGCCGGCGCGAAATCCTCCACCGCGATGGCCCTCTACGAAAAAATCGCCATTCGCGACGTGCAGGACGCCTGCGACATCTTCAAATCCGTCCACGCCGAAACGAAAGGGCGCGACGGTTACGTCAGCCTCGAAGTTTCGCCCATGCTTGCTTTCGATACGCAAGGCACCATCGACGAAGCGCGCCGCCTTTGGAAAGCCGTCAGCCGCGGCAACGTCATGATCAAGATTCCTGCAACCAAGGAAGGTATTCCCGCAATTCGCCAGGCGCTCGAAGACGGCATCAACATCAACGTCACGCTGCTGTTCGCTCAATCCGCCTACGAACAGGTTGCGGAAGCATATCTTTCCGCTCTCGAAGGGCGCGCCGCCAAGGGCCAGGACGTATCGCACATCGCCAGCGTCGCCAGCTTTTTCGTCAGCCGCATCGATTCGCTCGTCGACAGTAAAATCGACGCCATGCTCAAAACCGAAACCGACGCCCGAAAAAAAGCTCAGCTCGAATCGCTCCTCGGCAAAGTCGCCATCGCCAATGCCCGCCGCACTTACGCCAAGTATCAAGAGCTCTTCGGCGGTCCGCGCTGGAAGGCGCTTGCGGCCAAGGGCGGTCAGACGCAGCGCCTGCTTTGGGCCAGCACCAGCACCAAGAACCCGAAATACCGCGACGTGATTTACGTCGAAGAGCTCATCGGCGCGGACACCGTCGACACCATTCCGCCGGCAACCTTTGACGCCTTCCGCGACCACGGCAAATTGCGGGCGAGCCTCACCGAAAACGTCGACGCCGCGAGCAAAACCATGAACGACCTCGAAGCCGCCGGCATCTCCATGAAAGAAGTGACCGACAAATTGATCGCCGACGCGGTAAAACTTTTCCAGGACCCCTTCAAACAATTGCTCGACGCCATCACCAAGCACGCCGGAGTCTCCGCGTGAGTTTGAACAAGCTGACGTATAAACTCCCGGCAAATCTCGCGTCAGCCGTCACCGCGGCGGTAAACGATTGGAAAGCGAACAACAAAGTCGCCCGCATGTGGGCGAAAGATGCCTCCATTTGGACCGGCGCGGATGAAAGCAACTGGCTCGGCTGGCTCACCATTGCCGACGAGCAGATCGCCAATATCGGCGCGCTCAAACAACTCGCCGTCGAAGTGAAGAAGCGCAAGTTCAAGCACGCAATTCTTCTCGGCATGGGCGGCTCCAGCCTTTGCCCCGAAGTCCTGCGCATCACCTTCGGCAAAATCGCCGGCTTCCCGGAAATGCACGTTCTCGATTCCACCGACCCCGTTCAAATCAAAGCCATCGAAAAAAAGCTCGACCTCAAGAAAACGCTTTGCATCGTCTCCAGCAAATCCGGCAGCACGCTCGAACCCAACATCTTCAAACAATATTTTTTCGAACGCGTCAAAGCAAAAGTCGGCGTTGCCGAAGCCGGCAGCCGCTTCATCGCCGTCACCGATCCCGGCTCCAAAATGCAGCAAGTCGCCGAAGGCGATAAGTTTTGGAAAATTTTTGCCGGCGTTCCCAGCATCGGCGGCCGCTATTCCGCGCTCTCCAATTTCGGCATGGTTCCCGCCGCCGTCATGGGCCTCGACGTCGCGAAATTCCTGAAGATCACGCACGAAATGGTCGCCGCCTGCGGCGCAGCTTCCGCCGCCGACAAAAATCCCGGCGTCATTCTCGGCGCCATCATGGGTGCCGCCGCCCGGCAAGGCCGCGACAAGCTCACAATCGTCACTTCTCCTGGAATTTACGATCTCGGCGCGTGGCTCGAACAGCTCCTCGCCGAATCCACCGGAAAAATCGGCAAAGGTATCATTCCCGTGGACCGCGAAAAGCTCGGGAAGCCCGCGTCCTACGGCAACGATCGCGTCTTCGCGTACTTGCGCTTCGCTTCCAAACCGAACAAAGCGCAGGACGCCGCCGTCGCCGCTCTCGAAAAAGCCGGCCACCCGGTCGTCCGCATCACCTTGCCGAACATTTACGCCATCGGCCAGGAATTTTTCCGCTGGGAAATTGCCACCGCCGTCGCCGGCTCCATCATCGGCATCAACGCCTTCAATCAACCCGACGTCGAAGCCAGCAAAATTGAAACTCGCAAACTCACCTCCGAGTACGAATCCACCGGCCATCTTCCCGCCGAAGCGCCGTTCTTCGAATTGGCCGGCGTAAAACTTTTCGCCGACGAAAAAAATACCGCCGCGCTCAAGGGCGGCGGCAGGCTCGTCGACGTTCTAAAAGCCCATCTCGCCCGCGCCGGAGCCGGCGATTACTTCGCCGTTCTCGGCTACATTCCCATGAACGCCGAAAACGAAAAAGTTCTCGAGGAATTCCGTCACGTCGTCCGCGACAAAAAGAAGCTTGCCACCTGCCTCGGCTTCGGCCCGCGCTTCTTGCATTCGACCGGCCAGGCCTACAAGGGCGGCCCGAACTCCGGCGTCTTCCTCCAAATCACTTGCGATGACGCTTCCGACCTCGCCGTCCCCGGACAGAAATACACTTTCGGCGTCGTCAAGACCGCGCAAGCTCGCGGCGATTTTAACGTCCTCGCCGAACGCGGCCGCCGCGCGCTCCGCGTCCACCTCGGCAAAAATTTGAAGTCCGGCCTCAAATCGCTTTCGCGGGCCGTGCAGCAAGCGGTTTCCTGATTTCGTGGCTGGTCCAGCTGAATTTGTCGGACCGTGACGCAAGAAGTCGAAAATTCAAATTGGCCGGCCGCACGCGATTCACGAATTTGAAAAGCAGTGCCCTCGAACAATTCGCAGCTTAGGAGCGGACAGAATGCAACTCGGAATGATCGGTCTCGGGCGGATGGGTGCCAACATGGTGCGCCGCCTGATTCGCAATGGCCACACCTCGGTCGTCTACGACCGCAGCCCCGAATCCGTTAAACAACTCGCCGGCGAAGGCGCCACGCCATCCGATTCGCTCGATGATTTCGTCAAGAAACTTTCAAAGCCGCGCGCCATCTGGCTCATGGTCCCCGCCGGCGTCGTCGACGCCACGCTCCACGAACTCGTCCCCAAACTCGAAAAAGACGACATCGTCATCGACGGCGGCAACTCCTATTACATTGACGACATTCGCCGCGCCAAGGAACTCTCCGCAAAGGGCATTCACTATTGCGACGTCGGCACCAGCGGCGGCGTCTGGGGTCTCGACCGCGGTTACTGCCAGATGATCGGCGGCGAAGAAAAAATAGTGAAGCATCTCGATCCGATTTTCAAAACGCTCGCTCCCGGCCGCGGCGACGTTCCCCGCACTCCCGGCCGCGAAAAAGCCGGCGGCACCGCCGAAGAGGGCTATCTCCATTGCGGCCCGTCCGGCGGCGGCCACTTCGTAAAAATGATCCACAACGGAATCGAGTACGGCTTGATGGCCGCTTACGCCGAAGGCCTCAACGTCCTCAAACACGCCAACGCCGGCAAATCCCATCGTGAAACCGACGCGGAAACCACGCCTCTCCGCAATCCCGAACATTATCAATACGATTTCAATCTCGCGGACATCACCGAAGTCTGGCGCCGCGGCAGCGTCGTCGCCTCCTGGCTTCTCGACCTCACCGCCATCTCTCTTCTCGAACAGCCGCAGCTCGAACGCTTCTCCGGCCGCGTCTCCGATTCCGGCGAAGGCCGCTGGACCGTTCTCGCCGCCATCGAATCCACTACACCCGCGCCCGTACTCACTGCATCTTTATATCAGCGCTTCGTTTCGCGCGGCGAAGACGATTTTGCCGGAAAAGTTCTCTCCGCCATGCGCTTCCAGTTTGGCGGACACGTCGAAAAGAAATCCGGCCATTAAATTTATTCTCCCGGGCATTTTCGGGAAGGACCTCATCGATGACTAACGGCATTTACGCAACAGCCGCGGCGCATCCCGCGCCGCCCTGCTTGATGGTGATTTTCGGCGCCAGCGGCGACCTCACCAAGCGCAAACTTCTCCCCGCGTTGCTCAATCTCGCGGAAGAAGGCCTTCTCCCCAAAGACTTCGCGATCGTCGGCTTTTCCTTCGATCAGATGACCACCGAAGCCTTCCGCGAAAAGCTCGGCAAGGAAGTCCGCGAATACGCTCTTCGTCCCGTCGACGACATCCTTTGGCAGTGGCTCGTCGAGCGCATCTATTACGTCCAGGGAGACTTTGCCGATCCCGCCGCCTACGAGCGACTCAAGGATCAAATCCTCGCCGCGGAAAAAACGCACAACACGCTCGGCAACCGCTTTCACTATCTCGCCGTCGCGCCAAAATTTTTCTCGCCCATCGTCAAGCAACTCGGCCAGGCCGGTCTCACGCAGGAAGCCAATGGCCGCTGGACTCACGTCATCGTCGAAAAGCCTTTCGGCCACGACCTCGAATCCGCCATCCAACTCAACAAAGACCTGAAGGAAACGCTCACCGAAAAGCAGATCTACCGCATCGACCACTATCTCGGCAAAGAGACCGTGCAGAATCTCATGGTCTTCCGCTTCGCCAATTCCATCCTCGAGCCGCTCTGGAATCGCAATTACATCGACCACGTGCAAATTACCGCCGCCGAAACCGTCGGCGTCGAACATCGCGGCGGCTTTTACGAAACCGCCGGCGCCCTCCGCGACATGGTTCCCAATCATCTCTTTCAGCTCCTCACGCTCACCGCCATGGAGCCTCCCATCTCCTTCGAAGCCGACGCCGTTCGCGACAAGCAAGCCGAAATTCTTCACGCCGTCACGCCGCCTCCCCCCGAAACCATCTTGCAGACCATGGTCCGCGGCCAATACGGCGAAGGCGTCGTCAACGGCGAAAAGCTCGCCGCCTATCGCGACGAACCCCAGGTCGCTCCCGATTCCCACACCGAAACGTTTGTCGCCCTCAAACTTCGCATCGACAATTGGCGCTGGGCCGACGTTCCTTTCTATCTCCGCACCGGCAAACGCATCGCCAAACGCTTGACCGAAATCGCCATTCAATTTCGCCGTCCTCCCTTTCAGCTCTTCAGCAAAACTCCCATCAAAGATCCGCGCGCCAATCGACTCGTCATTCACATTCAGCCCGAAGAAGGCATCTCGCTTCGCCTCGGCGCAAAAGTTCCCGGCTCCGTCATGAAGCTCGGCCTCGTTCACATGGATTTCGATTACGCTCGCGACTTCGGCACATCGCACAGCACCGGCTACGAACGCCTCCTCTACGACTGCATGATCGGCGACGCCACTCTTTTCCAGCGCGCGGACATGGTCGAAGCCGGCTGGAGCGTCATTCAACCCGTCCTCGACGTTTGGAAAGCCCTTCCCGCGCGCGATTTTCCAAACTATCCCGCCGGTTGCTGGGGTCCGCCGGACGCCGACGAAATGATGGCTCGCGACGGCCGCGCCTGGCGCGACATCGAATCCGACGAACCTCTCACCGCCACTTGTCCCGCGCGCGCCACCGATAAGGCCCACGCCTAGGAGAATTTTCTTTGTCGCGCTCCATCCAAATTTTTCCCGACGTCGCCGCCATCGCCCAGCACGCCGCCGCGATTTTCACGAGCGCCGCCGAGCAAGCCGTTCGCGATCGCGGCGTTTTCCGCGTCGCCATGGCCGGAGGCTCCACGCCCAAAGCCCTCCACGCCCTCCTCGTCGCCGAACCCTTCCGCGCCCAACTCCCGTTCGAAAAAATGCAGCTCTTCTTCGGCGATGAACGCCACGTTCCGCCCGATCACGCCGAGAGCAACTTCCGCATGGTCAGCGAAACCTTTGTCTCCAAAACTCCCATCAAGCCCGAACAAGTCTTTCGCATCAAAGCCGAACTGCAAGACGCCGAACGCGCCGCTCTCGACTACGAACAAACTCTCAAAACGCAATTCGCGCTCAAGCCCGGCGAACTTCCTCGCTTCGACCTCATGCTGCTCGGCATGGGCAACGAAGGCCACACGCTTTCGCTCTTTCCCGGAACCACCGCCCTGCGCGATAATGGTCGGCTGGTTGTGCGCACTTGGGTCGGCAAGCTTTTCACCGAACGCATCACGTGCACCGCGCCGGTCGCCAACAACTCCGCCGCGGTCTTATTCATGATCGCCGGCGCCGATAAAGCGCCCGCGCTCAAAGCCGTTCTCGAAGGCCCCTGTGAACCGGACCAGTTGCCGTCGCAGCTCATCCAGCCGGCAAACGGCAAATTGTTTTTTCTCGTCGACTCCGCCGCCGGCGGCATGCTTTCGAACAAGTTCTAGAAGTCATCTCATAAATGGTTCGTTAGGAGGTGGAGATTTAAGAAGTGCGGGCTTTAAGAAGTGGGTTCTTTAGGACGTGGCGGCTTTAGCAGGTTTAGCCTTTATGACGTGGGTTCTTTAGGAGGTGGGGGCTTTAGCCCCCACGATGAGGCGAGGAAAAGTAGGGCTTTAGCCCCTGAAGAAACAACTTCCGCATTGCTTGGCCATTTATAAGATAGCTCTAGCGGTCCAATTTGAATTTCGTGGTTCGTGACACAATAAGTCGAAATTCAAATTGGACCACTCGCAGAAATTGGCAACATCGGTAGCGGGTCAGTCTGAATTTTTTTGTTTCGTGACACAATCGGTCAAAAATTCAGACTGACCCACTACTCAACTACCTAAGGAGAAACGCAAGCAATGGCAACAACCACCGCATCCAGTTCCATCCAGCAACTTCTCGGAGCAAGAGCCGATTCGCTCCTCGGCTTCCGTTCGCCCAAAATCGCCAAAGAGCGCCTCCATCTTCCCGGCCCGGATTTCATCGATCGCATCTTCGCTCCCTCCGATCGCAATCCGCGCGTCCTCTCAAGCCTTCATCGCATGTTCAACACCGGCCGCCTCGCCGGCACCGGCTATCTTTCCATTCTCCCCGTCGATCAGGGCATCGAGCACTCCGCCGGCGCCAGCTTCGCCAAAAATCCCGATTACTTCGACGGCGAAAACATCGTCAAGCTCGCCATCGAAGGCGGCTGCAACGCCGTCGCCTCCACGTTCGGCGTCCTCGGCTCCGTCGCCCGCAAGTACGCCCACAAAATTCCTTTCCTCGTAAAAATCAATCACAACGAACTTCTCACCTTCCCCAACCGCGCCGACGAAATTCTCTTCGGCACCGTCAAGCAAGCCTACGACATGGGCGCCGTCGCCGTCGGCGCCACCATCTATTTCGGCTCCGACCTCAGCAGCCGCCAGATCGTCGAAATCAGCCAGGCCTTCGCTCACGCCCACGAACTCGGCATGGCCACCGTTCTCTGGTGCTATCTCCGCAACAACGCCTTCAAAAAAGACAAGGACTACCATCTCTCCGCCGACCTCACCGGCCAGGCCAATCATCTCGGCGTCACCATCCAGGCCGACATCATCAAGCAAAAACTCCCCGAAAATAACGGCGGCTACACCGCCCTCAATCTCGGCGATTCCAGCTACGGCAAATTCGACAAACGCATTTACACCGACCTCGCCAGCGATCATCCCATCGACCTTTGCCGCTATCAGGTCGCGAATTGCTTCATGGGCCGCGCCGGCCTCATCAATTCCGGCGGCGCATCCGGCGCAAACGATTTCGAAGAAGCCGTCGCCACCGCCGTCATCAATAAACGCGCCGGCGGCACCGGCCTCATCTCCGGCCGCAAAGCTTTCCAGCGCCCCATGAACGAAGGCGTAAAACTTCTCAACACCATTCAAGACGTCTACCTCAGCCCCGAAGTCACCGTCGCCTAATGCATCTGTAGGGCCGGCTTTCCGAAGCCGGCCTCCTCGTAGCGTACGCTTCAGCGTGCGTCCTCTCACTAATGTACGCCCCGCCGTTATAGGGGCCGACTTCCGAGTCGGCCCTCTCTTTTTCCTCCCCAACGTCACGGTAGCGTAGGCACTCTTGCCTGCGCCGGTGTTCTCAGCGCCTCGGTCAAAACGTCGAAGCGCAAACGTAGTCTCCAATCCATTCACCCGTAGGGGCCGACTTCCGAGTCGGCCCTCTTCGCTCGACACTTGTGTTCCCACCCTTCCCTTCGCAATCCGCCCTCATTCTTCGCCGTTGTCGCGGCCACCTTCTCAGGTGGGCGCCTTTTCGATCCACCCCCTATCGAAATTCCCGCTTCTCCGTATCCAAACTTTCCGGAGTATTCATCACATCACCTGCGTCATCATCCATTCATGCGAGCCACTGGCTTCCCCATCTAAAATGACATCAGGCACAAAAAGGAGTGCTTCATGCCGAAAACAAAAGCGTCTTCCCCCTCCAAGGCAAAGACACCTCGCGCTGCAAAAGCGAAACCTTCACCCGAAGAGATCGCCCTCCGCGCCTATCACATCTATCTCGAACGCAACGGCGCGCCCGGCGATCCACATTCCGATTGGCTCCGCGCCGAAGCCGAACTTTCAACCGCGCCCACTAAGCGTTCCAAAAAGTCCAAGGTAGTCTCCATCGCCGCATAAGCCTTCGGTTAATCAATCGTTAGGTAGACACATCCATCGGTTTTCGATCGATTCAAGCATTTGTAGGGCCCGCTTTCCGAAGCGGGCCGTTCGCTCGATGCAACCCCGCGTACCCTCCGCCGTCTCGCACAAGCCTTCGCCCCAAACCACGAACGCTTAACCGCAGGCTAAAAAACGCTGAACCAGCCCTATCCTTTTCTTTCGCGCCTGAGCAATGCTTGCCAGTTTCGCGAGCCGTGAATGACTCGCAGTATTTCCACTCCGTCCGGACTCGGTAGATAAAGAATCAGCATTTTTTCGAATCCAGTCACGGGAAATGCCCGCAAGGAGGCAAGTTCCCTGACTTTAAAATGCGCAATCCATCCCATTTCCGGATGACTGGACAGCAATTGAAGGGTTTCGTGCACGGCGAGGATAAATCGATGACCAACTTCGGGGCTTGCTTCCGAGGCAAAATAATACGCTTGCTCGTCAATATCCTGATCGGCCTTCGGCCGAATCGCATATCCAGCTTTCACTGGGAAATACGATTGTTCAGGCGTTCTTCAAGCTGCTTGTGTTTGCTTTCCCAATAAGACGGACCAATCTTGACCGGCGCTCCGGAATTGAGCCCCTCCAGGGCCAGTTTTTCCAGATCGTCAAGCCCGTCACGCTCCCCGGCAACTAGCCGCTCCAGGTAGGCTTCGACGCTCAGGCCCTCGGCATCCGCTTGCTCGCGAATTTTTGCTTCCAAATCTGGACGGATCGCTAGGCTCATCTTCCCTCCGCTAGGCCGTTTTCAACTCCATACTACGCCCCGCCTGCTCCCATTCCCAACAGAATTAGCCGCGGAGCCATTCTGAATTTTCTGGACCGCGACACACTGAGTCGAATCTTCAAACTCACCTATCAAAAGGATTTCGCGGGCCACTCCTCGCTAACACCTTCGCTCTCTTCAGTCCTGAAAGACCCGGCAAAGTTAAGCCCGCCGGTTGCATCCGTATTTATCTGCTCACTCGCTCGCCCTTCTCCATGCACGACCTCAACAACGAACTCCTAGGCGCTCGATTCGGCATCATCCCCGCCCATCATCTCGAAGACCGCATTTGGGACCAGATCAACCTCCACGTCGGATTGTTCGAAATTGAAATATAAAGCAGCTGCGAAACTTCCTTAAGCGAAATCGCCTCCAACTCCACAGCCTCGCACGTCCACAACATCCTCGCCTTCCGCCAACGAAAACTATCCGCGCGATAAATGTCACGACCCTTAACATCGCTTTTGAGTAGGGGCACGATATATCGTGCCCAACTTCTCCAAACGCGAGACTTAAACAGCCTCATTAGCTCTATTGAATATCAACCGATTCGCTATTTCTTCGCCCTCTGGTATCATCTGCGAATGCAATTAAATAGGCGACTAATAGGGGTGTCTGCGATTTTCGCGAATGGGAATGTATCAGACGTTGATTTGGACGATCTCATCGCTAAGCTTCTGCTTTTCGACAAGTACATACTCACGACAATCCGCCTACAAGAATTTCCCATCTTAGCTAGATACCTAGGATACGAAGTGTTGCGAGATCTGTTAGCCGCCAAGCTAATAGAAATCCGCTGCGAATGTTTCCAAGCTGCACAAATCGGCCAGTCGGGTTTACTTGGCGACCCGATACTACCGTTGCTTACTTATAGATTTAACTATATTGATAGTCATGACAGGCGCAAATACATCCACGACTGTCTGCAATGCATCCATAACGCAGACGGTCTCACGTCAAAACAAGCAATCAAACTAAAGGGACAGATCGCCGGACTAATTCAGCCGCTTCCAATTAAGGCTCGGAGCGAAATGTTTCCAGCATTTCTACACGAACTAAACAATCCTACAATGCTCGATAAGTCAGTACGAATGGTGCTTAAAAGGGAAGCACTACCGGACAACATCCCATTCTATCTAAAAATACACCGAGAGGGCGCAGAGACGTTTCGTATCGAGACAAATCTCGATCGATCCGCTGACATCCCAGAGGGAAAAGCACACAAAGTGATTGAAACAGGCCTAATGGGTGTTCATGGTCTTTCACAAACTCTGGTGGAGATGAAGCACTATTGCGCCATATCAGGATTTAGAGACGAAGAGATGCCACTCTTGCGTCACAAGCTCGACTTCCTAGCTGACGCCGTTACCTCACACGAGAAGGAACGTAGCTTTAGGCGCGTCATGCAGATTGCTGGAATTCCACGATTCACAGAATTAGGAGCTACGCTGAACGTAGACAAGCTATTAACGATTCGAGATTCAGGCGAAGCAAGAGAATTTAGAGACTGGCTTACAGGAGTCTCAGAGGCAAGTGATGATGAAATTAAGCAGCGGGTTTCAGGTCTGAGGGCAAGCGTGGGACTAAAAGTAGGAGGCGAAAGGGGAAAAACGGTACGATTCCTAATAAACGCCGGTCTAGGACTGGTGCCAGGGGCTACAGTAGTAGGCATGGCGGTCGGCGCCTTCGATCAATTCGCCGTCGACAAGCTACTGCCCAGATCAGGCGTGACAGCCTTCGTGAACGAACTCTACCCTTCGATATTTGAACGAAAGTAAAAAAGGAAGGTATCCGCCTCAACTAATACCCAGCTAACCCCATGCAAACATTGGCCTTACTATTTATCACTTGACAATGTAGACCGATGTGGTATAATGCGCAAGATTGGTTGGCACGCTCTTTGTGCCCCTTCTTATGCCGCGTCGCCGGGTGGTCCCTCAAAAGCCTCCCGCCTCAATCCACCCTCTCCCGTTACCTTTTCGCCAACACTCATCGCTCGTAAGTCCTTTGCTTGCCATACTTACAGACGCCTCGCATCGTTATCATTCCACGCCACTTATAAACCCTTTCGTTTCACAACCATACCTTTGCCTCCGCCAACATCCCCTTTGTTTTGATAACCATCTGGATTTCATCGATATTGGCGCAGCAAAATCCCGGCCCCTTCCTCCCCCTTCCCCTCATTTTGATTGGATGAATCACGGCGAGAACGTCGGCAGCGCCAACGTCTTTTCCTTACTTCCTTACCTCATTGCTTCGTTACTTCGCTTCTCAAGCGTGCGCGGCGGTTGCCGACCGCGCCGCCTGCAAAAGTTTCCGCGCGTTCTCGCGAATGTCGCCCTTGCCGAACACGGCATTCCCCGCCACCAGCAAATCCGTGCCCGCGCGCACCACGTCGCCAATCGTATCGAGCCCGACGCCGCCATCCACTTCAATCCGGAAATCCAGCCGCCGCATTTCGCGTTCATTCGCCAGCTCGGAAATCTTCTTCAGCGAGTTCTTAATAAATTTCTGTCCGCCAAATCCCGGATTCACGCTCATCACCAGTACGTGATGCACCAGGTCCAGCACTTCGTCCAGCGCTTGCACCGGCGTCGCGGGATTGATCGCCACGCCCGGCTTGCATCCATGATCCGCAATCAAATGCAGCGTGCGATCCAGGTGCACGCAAGCCTCCTGATGCACCAGAATCCATGTCGCGCCCGCTTCCGCAAACGCCGAAATATATCGATCCGGATTTTCAATCATCAGGTGCACGTCAAAAATCGCGTCGGGAATCGCCTTCCGCAGCGACGCCACCACCGGCGGGCCAATCGTAATGTTCGGCACAAAATGCCCGTCCATCACGTCCACATGCAGCAGCGTGCCTCCGCCTTCAAGCGCCAGCTTCGCGTCGGCGGCCAGATTCGCAAAATTCGCGGAAAGTATGGACGGCGCAAGTTCTACGGTGCGAGCCACGTTGCCTCTCTTTCCTTTAGCATAGCCGATTCCCGCCGCGCACGCGTTCCCGTTGCGCAAGCCGGAAACTCACAATTTCCACGGCAAAACGCTCCGTTTCGCGCTGCTCTCCACCGACAACTCCAGCGCGTACATCACCCACAAAGCTTGCTCCAGCGTGACGATCGGTTTCGCTTTCCCCAGCATCGCGTCCCGCACATTCGCGTAAAAATCCCGGTAATCCCCGCGCAGCGTCGGCACTTTTTTGTACGTCACGTTCGCCGCGTCGAATTCCGCCAGCGTTCCCCACTCTTCCTCTTTTTCCAGGCCCCAATCGTCGCCGCCCGCTGGCTGGTCCGCGCGCAACCGCGCCTCTTGCGGATCGAGATTCTGATGCACGTACATTCCCTTCGTACCCAGCACGCGAAAGTGCGGCCGCGGAATCGGGATCAGCGTTCCCGAAGAAAGATGCGCGCGCAATCCGTTCGGGTAATAAAACGTCAGGTCGAACGCGTCGTCGTTCGCCGAATTCTCCCTCTCCGCGCGAATGTCCGCCCAAATCGCTTCCGGAGTTCCCGCGAGCGTCAGCGCATGATCGATCAAGTGCGGCCCCAGATCGTAAAAAACTCCCGTGCCCGGCCCCGGCCGCTCTTTCCACGAGACGCGAACCTCGGGTCGGCAGCGGTCAAACGTCTCTTCAAATTTCAAAAGCCGTCCCAATTCGCCGGAAGCGGCGAGTTGTTGCACCGTGCGAAAATCGCCGTCCAGCCGCCGATTCTGGTACGCCGTCAGCAATCGTCCCGTCTTCTTCGCCACCGCGATCAGTTCCTTCGCCTCGCCCACCGTCGTCGCGAACGGTTTGTCCACCACCACGTCTTTGCCCGCCTCCAGGCAAGCCTTGGCCAGCGGCGCGTGCGTGTCGTTCGGCGTCGAAATCGCAATCAATCGAATTTCCGGAATCGCCAGCAATTCCTCCAGCGTGCGCACGATTTTCGTGCCCGGATAAATCGTTGCCGCATCCTCGCCCGTGCGCTGCAGCACCGCCGTCAGCTTCAGCCCCGGCACCGCCGCGATGAGCGGCGCATGAAACGCGCGCCCTCCCAGTCCAAATCCAATCAGTCCGCATTCAATCATCTGCGCCCTTTCGCCCGCAATATTCTCTCGCTTGTTCCTGCCCGCACACTGCCAATTCGGCCGGAGCCCGCCGAGGGAGAACTTCCCCTCTCCACGCGTTGGTTGCGCGGAGAAATCTCTCTTCGACCTCCAATTGCCTCAACCACGCCGTACGTTTGCCAGCTCTGCGAAACTGCGTTTGCGTGTTCACCCTTGCGCAGGCAAAATGCCATGATGTCCGCAAAAACGCAAATTCTCCCGCGCGAAAGCGCCGCTCCGTCCCCCGCCATTTTTTATCTCCTCTGCGCCGGCTTCGTCGTCAACGGCATCGTCATCTCCTTCATCGGTCCGCTTCTCCCCGTTTTCAGCGCAAAATGGGGCCTCGACGACGCCCGCGCCGGATATTTTCTCCTCGTCCAGTTCCTCGCGTCTTTCGTGGGCGTTTTGCTCTCCAGCCGTTTGATCGCCGCAAAGGGCTTCAAACCTGCCATCACCGTCGGCCTTGCCTTCCTTGGCATCGGCTTCGCCCTCCTCAGCGCGCCCACTTTTCCCTTGGCCCTCGCCGCCAGTGGCATTTACGGCTTGGGCTACGGCTTCAACACGCCGGGCACAAATCTTTGGGTCAGCGAATCTTATGGCGAACGCCGCGCTTCCGCCCTCAACCTCGTCAATCTTGCCTGGGGCGTGGGAGCCATCGCTTCCTCGCCCCTCGCCAAATTCACCATTCGCACTGCCACCGTGAATTCCCTTCTCTATCTCGTCGGCGCGGTCTGCGTTGCGGGCGCCGCGATTCTGGTGCGAATGAACTTCGGACAGCCTCGTCGGGAAGCGGAAGTTTCTGCGGCCGCGCCGGCATCGAGCAAGAACGGAATGGGCGTTGCCGCTTTGCTCGGCATTCTGTTTTTTGTTTATGTCGGAACCGAAGTCGGAACTTCTTCGTGGGCCCCGACGCACGCGCAGCGTGCAACCGAGTGGGCCACCAACAATTGGGCGCTGACTCCGATGTTTTTCTTCGCCGGTCTGCTCGGCGGCCGCGGCGCCGCCGCGGCGATTTTACTAAGGCTCAAAGAGGTCACCGTCGCGGTGAGCGGTCTGTTCATCGCCGCTATCGGAGAGCTGATTTTCATCACCGCTCATTCGCCCGCCTCGCTTTTTGGCGGCGCATTTTGCGCGGGCCTCGGTTTTTCCAGCCTCTATCCGATCTGGGTCGCGTGGCTCTCGAAATGGTTTGGCGAACGCGCACGAAAAGTGGGCGGCGTGATGTTCGCCCTCGCCGCTCTCGGCAGCGCTTCGATGCCCTGGCTCGTGGGCGTCGTCTCGAAGCGCTACCAGGGCAATCTTCGCGTGGGGCTGCTCGTGCCGCTCGTCGGCTGCGCGGTCATGCTCGCCACGATCGCGTTAGTTCGGCCCGGCCGGCGCGCTTGAAGCGCTGGGCGCGGAAATTTGCGCGGCGGATTTTGGCGGCGCGGTCATTTCCATCGCCCAGATCGCCGCGGGCCGCATGTACATCGAAGCGCGGTAATTTCCCGTGATGTCCCACGCTTCTGGAGTGCGGAACCAGTAACCCTTAGTTTCATAGTTAACATGGTAGATGCCCCACGCCGTGCGAAACGCCTCGTCCTTCATCCCCTCGCCGAGCAGAAATCCGGCAAGGCCCAGCGTCGTGCCGGTCCACACTTCCTGCACTTGCTCGTTCGTCGTGATGATCGTGCCGTCCGCGCCGATGCCGTTCACCGCGCCCATTTCGCCCTTCGCGAATTTCATCACGTTGAAATCGAAAATGCTTTTGAGCGATTTCAAGCGCATCTCGCGCGGAACGATGTCGCCGAGCCCGGTCATATCCGCGTACCATTGTCCTGCAAGCTGATCGGACTGGATGTTGTCCTTGTATTCGCTTTCCGTGTCGTAACGGAAATATTTGCCGTTCCACAATTTTTCGATGTAGCTTTTTTGTCCCTTCAAAAACCATTCGCGATAATGCGCGGCGGCTTTTTCGTCGCCGAGTTTTTTCGCGATCTCTTCCGCGGCGCGAAGCGAAGCGAGCCACAAGCCGCCGGAATAGGCGCTGTCGCCGCGCACGAGCCACGTGTCGTAGGTTTGATCGGGATAGCCGTCGTTGTCGGGAATGCCGTCGTTGTCGCGATCGAATTTTCCGAGATACTCGAGCGCTTCCTCGACGGCGGGCCAGGTGTATTTTAGAAATGCGGCGTCGCGCGAACCTGTTAATACGTAGTCTCGATAAATCATAAGTACGAATTTGGAATTCAAATCCTTCCAGCCGTTGGTGTCTTGCCAGCTGAATTGATTGACCTGGAAAAACGGATCCTCGTTCGGCACGCCCATGTCGTGCGGCACGGCGCCCTTTGTTTTTCGCTCGCGGAATGCCGCTTGCCCGGTGGTTATCGATTTCCAGATCCACGCCATGCGATCGTCGAGATGTTTTGGAACGGTGTCGGCGAAATCGCGCATGACTTGTTTGTCGATGTCCGGCCAAAATTTGATGAGGGGAAGCGAGCCGTAGAAACGCACGTCGAGCGTTTCGTAATACGGATAATCGAAACACTCCATGAAGGAATAGGTGGACGATCGATTCGAATCGGCTCCGACGGGGCGGCCCCAAAACGAGCCGCCGTCGGCGAAGACATAAAGTTCGTTGAAGAGCATTCCGCGATACCACTCCGGTTTCGAATCGTCGTTGATGTAAGGAGCCTGCCACGCGGAAATTGCATCGCTCCACGCGGCGGCGTTTTGCAAACCGTCGCGCGCGATGGCCCAGGAATTTGCGCCGCTGGTTCCGTAAAAATCGGTGTAATGGCGATACCATTTTCTTCCGGAGCCGAATTCGACGACGGGAAGATCCCAGGACAAGACCATGGGGACGATTTTCTTTTCGCCGGGCGCGAGCGTGAATCTTACAGCGATGGCGCCGGCGAGCGGTTCGCCGCTGCTGAGCCAGGGCTTGGTGGAAGTGGCGAGGGTGCCGTCTTTCGAAAAGGTGGACCAGACTTCCGAACCGTTACCATCGGGTGAATAAGTAGTCAGATAGGAAACTTCGACGCCGGGGGATTCGAGGGCGGCGATGGTCATCTGGCCGTCCCAGGCGTTGGGAATGTTTCCAGCGCGGGTTCGTTCGAAGACGATTCCTTTCATGGTGGCGTTTGAAAGTTTCTCGGAAGCGGAACGATTGAAATTGCCTTCGCTGAGGGCGGCGCGGAAATTGCGGTCGGAGTTACGAAACCAGCCGAGCATGTTGGTCCAGGAGAGAAGGACGGAGACGGTGACGCGTTTGTTGGTGAGATTTTCCGCGTGCCAGCGATAGACGGCGACGGGATAGCTGGTTTCTTTGTAATTGTTGGGAAGGATCGGCGAAAACTGCTCGAGGGTGACGCGAGCGGGAAATTTTTCGTAGCGATATTCGAACCAGGATTTTGGATAGAGGGCGGCGTAGTCGCCGGCGCCGACGGGATAATCCCAACTCCAGGAACTGAGTTGGCCGTTCGTGGGATGACCGGCGAAGAGCGCTTTGGCGACGCCTTCGGAATCGCCTTCGGATTTTTGGAACATGGCGAACTGATTGGCGTAAATCGGTTGATATTTGTGTATGCCGGGTTGCACGTGCCAGCGAGCGAAGTCGCCGCGAAAGGTTCGCGAAAAAGTTCCGGCGCCGAAGCCGCCGACCGGAGCGCCCTGCCAGAAGCCGTCGTCAATGTGTCCGCCATCGAGCGAAGTCTTTTTTGTACCGGCATTTTCGAGAGGCTTTCCGATGGGGCGTTTCCAGGCGGCTTTGGGTATTTCGTCGTTGGCGGAAAGGGTGGGGATGGAAAAAAAGAGCACACACACTGCGAGAAGCGCTCGACGCGGGAACATATAGCCTCCAGACAAGGCATGGGGCAGCCCGAAGGCTGCCCCGGAGTGTAATTCCGAACAGTTGAGCGATGCTAATACAATAACGATATTCTAGGCAAGAGAAAACTTACGGGAATGGGAATTCGGCAAGAGGCAGGTTGGATGGACTACCGGGATTCATTGCGAATTGCGCGTTAACGGGATGAATCGCGGTCTACTTCCTGCAAGCCTGCTTCGGGGGACTGATTCCGGCGTGGAAACGGGATAACTTCCGGATTGGCAATAAACCGCTAGTTATCGGTGACAGCGTGAGTTGAGGGGCACTGGGCTCAATAAGAATCGAGTTGGCTGAAAGTAGCGAAGGGAGACACTCTTTCCCTTGTCCAAATATAGCGATTATCTAGACGTGACAGCTTATCGTTCCTCTCGTCTAAGAGGCTATGTGGAAGGATCCGGCCCTAGTCTGGCTGAAGACCGTGCGGCGGACGGCGAAAGTTCTACTTAGTGCCCTGTTGATCTGGTGCGCCGGCGCGTTCGGGTTGCCCGCCGATCAAACCAAGGAGATTGGCAACCTGATTTCAACCTTGCATGAACGAGGTCAGTTCAATGGCGTCATCCTCGTTGCGGAACAGGGAGACATCATTTACCGCAAGGCGTTTGGAAATGCGAACTTCCCGACGGGCGCGAGTTTCACTCCTGAAACACCGTCCGACATCGGCTCTGTGACGAAACAATTTACGGCCATGGCGATTATGATTATTGTGGAGCAGCGCAAGGTGAACTATGACGATCTTGTGTCGAAATATATCCCGGAATTCTCCGGCTCCCCGCATGTCAGTAAAATAACTTTGAGACATTTGTTGACCCACACTTCCGGGATCCCGGACTACGGCGATCTCGGGATCGACGACTCCTCCCGTCTGAATGAAAAGCGACTAATCGCCGCTATTCTTGAAAGAGAAGAGCTTCTTTCTAAACCCGGCCGGAGATACCGATACAGCAATCCGGGATATTCGCTACTGGGAATCGTCGTGCACAGGGTTTCCGGCAAAGCATTTGGCGATTTCCTTGAGCAAGAGATTTTCAGACCCGTCGGCATGAGCAACACTTTCGTCTATGACAACCCGCGAAAGAGAAAGCCGCTGGCGGCCGCGGGCTACGACCAATTTGGCCAAGTAGATGACGGCGGACCAACCGCAATCCCCGGTGATGGCGGCATTTATTCGACAGTGGATGATCTATTCAGGTGGGACCAGGCGCTGTACACAGATAAATTGGTTCGGCAGTCTACATTGTCCGCCGCATTTACGCCAGGCAAAGTGGAAGAAGGCAGTTCGACGTATGGTTTTGGATGGAATGTGGCGGGAGACGGCGGCGATAAATACGTTTGGCATACAGGCAGCCATGCCGGCTTCCGGGCCTTTATTGAACGTCGGCTATCAGAAAGAATCACCGTCATCATGTTGACGAACCAGGGAAACAGCAAGCGGGTGGAGATTAACACCGCCATTCAGAACATCCTCGCAGCCAAACCATATGTTTTGCCAAAACAATCCGGCGCCGAGAAACTGTACAAGACGATCCACGAGGCTGGGATTCAGGCTGCAATGCAAATGTACGATGCCCTCAAGAGCGGGAAAAGCGCCGACTATGACCTGGGGGAGTCCGAGTTGAATACGCTGGGATACCAGTTGCTTTACGGAGATAAGAGGGTGAGCGACGCAATTGCGATTTTTAAGTTGAATACGACGGAACACCCCGCTTCTTCCAACGCCTTCGACAGTTTAGGCGAGGCTTATCGAAAAAACGGCGAAAAGGTTCTCGCCATCAACAGTTACCAAACAGCTGTCATACTGGATCCCTCGAATGGGCATGCAGCGGCCATGCTAAAGGAATTGAAATAGCCAGGCCATAATGGGTTCGATGCTCCGCCGACAGTTGTCGGGCGGGTGACGGGAAACCGGAAAGTTATCAGTTCGACCGTTGGGCTCGTATAGAGAAACGCGCTTGTACTGACCGGGCTGAAGAACTTCCCATAACTCGACGAACGGGAAGCGTTGCGCGGGCGGTTTTGGGGTCGAGAATGGCAACGGCGCTTGGGACCGATGCGGATTCTGAAAGACCTGCCTTGCAGTATTCACGAAAAACGCGGGATTGAAAAATGGGCCGAGTGCGGGAGACGGCGCGGAGCTTGCGTTGAAGCTCGCGCGAGGAGGTGAGATTGCGTGGGTTGGTGAAGTGGTGTTGCGCGGTATATTCTCTGGCGATGCCACCACGCGTTCAGTCGAACCGCTCTCCCACCGCGGCATTGCTATTTGGATTGGTGCTGACGCTGGCGGCGGTGCTTTTGTTTGCGTATTACATGACGACGCAACTTACGGGATTGCGCGCGCTGCAGAGCAACCTGGTGGACCGCAACCGGAAAGATTCGCTGCAACTTTTGCGCGTGCAAAACGATTTGAATTCGCTGGCGCTGGCGATGCGGGACATGCTGGATGCGCGTGAGCCGTATCCGCTGACGGCGTGGACGGCGCAATTCGAGCGGATCCGCGGGGATTTGGATACGGCGCTGAAGATCGAGGATGCGTTTGCGCCGGCGCAGCGGACGGCGGAACAGCGAACGTATTTGAGCCAATCGCTTGCGCAATTTTGGGATGCGACGGACCGGATGTTTGCGCTGGCGACAAATAGAAAAGAAAAGGAAGCGCGGGATCAGATACAAGTGACGCTGCAGGCGCGGCAAGCGGCGCTGAGCACGGCGGTATCGAGACTGCTGGTACAGAACAATGAAGCGGAAGAGGAGGCGACGGCGGAGATTACGAAAATTTACGATCGCGTGCAGCGGCAACTTTATTTTTTTCTGGGGGCGGCGCTGCTGGTGATTGTACTGACGAGTTTGTATTTGATTCGCACGAACCGGATTATTTTTGCGCAGATCGAGGCATTGTCCGAGCAGCGGAGTGAATTGGCGCAGAAACTGATTGCGACGCAGGAATCAACGCTGCGGCATCTTTCGCGCGAACTGCACGATGAATTTGGACAGGTGCTGACGGCGATTGGAGCCTTGCTGGCGCGGGCGGGAAGGCAAATGCCGGGCGATTCGGCGCTGCGAGAAGATTTGAAAGAAGTGCAGGAGATTACGCAATCGACGCTGACGAAAGTGCGAGGACTTTCGCAAGCGCTGCATCCGGTGCTGCTGGAAGAAGCGGGACTTGCGGCGACGCTGGACTGGTATATTCCGACGGTGGAGCGGCAGACGGGACTGGCGGTTCACTACGAGAAAAGCGGCGCGGAGTTTCCGGTGGAGACGGCGGCGGGAGTGCATTTGTACCGCGTGGTGCAGGAAAGTTTGAATAACGTGAACCGGCATGCGGAGACGAAGGAAGCGTGGGTGCGGCTGACGTATGGCGCCGAGGAGCTGCGATTGGAAATTGAGGATCACGGCAAGGGAGTGAAGCGCGAAAAGGATCAGCATGGGATTGGAATGGTGGCGATGCGAGAGCGAGCGGAATTGATTGGCGGGACGCTGGAATATGAAAAGCCGGACGAGGGCGGAACGCGCGTGAGGCTGCGCGTGGCGCGGGAAAAGGTGGAAGCGCATGGCGGATAAAATAACGGTATTGCTGGTGGACGATCATGCGCTGGTGCGGCGCGGATTTCGAAGGATGCTGGAAGACGACGAGACGCTGAGCGTGGTGGGCGAAGCGAGCGACGGAGCGGAAGGCGTGAAGCTGGCGAAGGAACTGAAGCCGGACGTGATCGTGATGGACTGCCAGATGCCGGTGATGAACGGACTGGAAGCGACGCGGAAGATACTGGAGGCGAAGGCGGGATCGGCGATTTTGATGCTGAGCATGCATTCGGAAGACACGCTGGTGAAACAGGCGCTGGAGGCGGGCGCGCGCGGTTATGTGCTGAAAGAGGCGCTGGATCTGGATTTGGCGGGTGCGATCAAGAATGTTGCGGCGGGACAGACGGTGCTGGACCCGAAGGTGGCCAAGCCGCAGGGGCTGAAGGGCGAGCGCGAATCGGGGCTGACGCCGAGGGAGCTCGAGATTTTGCAACATATTGTGGCGGGAAAATCGAACAAAGAGATTGCAGGCGAGCTGGAGCTGAGCGCGAATACCATTGCGGTGCATCGGGCGAACATCATGGACCGGCTGGGGATTCACAAGACGGCGGAGCTGGTGGTGTACGCGATTCGAAATGGACTGGTGAATTTGCCGTGAAGCGGCGCGACTTTTTATATGGAGCGGCGGGAGCGACGGCGGCGAGTTCGCTTTTTGCGCCGGAAACATTTTCCGCGCCGGCCGGACGCGGATTCCGATTGACGGACGCGACTTCGCAGGCGGGAATTTCATTTCAACACAACAGCGGCGCGTATGGCGGGAAATTGCTGCCGGAGACGCTGGGATCGGGCTGCGCGTTTCTGGATTATGACGGAGACGGCTGGCAGGACATTTTGCTGGTGAACGGGATGGACTGGGCGGGACACAAAAAGCAGCGATCGACGCTGAAGCTGTATCGAAACAATCGAAACGGAACGTTTGCGGATGTGACGAAAGCGGCGGGCCTCGATGTGGAACTGTATGGAATGGGTGTTGCGGTGGGAGATTACAACAACGACGGGTTCGCCGACATTTTGATTACGTGCGTGGGGCAGAACCGGCTGTTTCAGAATACGGGCAAGGGCACGTTCGTGGATGTGACACGGAAAAGCGGGCTGTTTGGGCGGCAAGCGTTCAGCACGTCGGCGATCTGGTTTGATTACGATCGCGACGGATGGCTGGATTTGTTTGTGTGCAACTACGTGAACTGGTCGGCGGAACACGACGTGTTTTGCAGCCTGGATGGGAAGCAGAAATCGTATTGCACGCCGGAAGCGTATCGAGGAGAGACGTGCTGGCTGTTTCGAAACCGAGGCGATGGAACGTTTGAGGATGCGACGGCGGCGAGCGGGGTGTTTGACGCGAGTTCGAAATCGCTGGGCGTGGCGCTGCTGGACTTCGATCAGGATGGATGGCCGGATTTGCTGGTGGCGAACGACACGCAGCCGAACAAACTTTACAAAAATTTGCGGAATGGAAAATTCAAGGACGTGGCGGTGGAGGCGGGAATTGCGTTCAGCCCGGACGGAAAAGCGCGGGCGGGAATGGGCGTGGCGGTCGGAGATTTTGAAAATGAGGGCCGGGCAGGGATTGCGATTACGAATTTTGACAATGAAATGATTGGCGTGTATCGCGCGGGAAAAACGGGCGGGTATGAGGAGAATTCGCTGGCGTCGGGAATTGGAGCGCCGTCGAAAACGACGCTGGGATTTGGGTGCGCGTTTCTGGACGTGGACCTGGATGGGCGGCTGGATTTGGCGGTGGCGAACGGACACATCGACGAGACGGTGCGGAACATCCGAGGAAATGTGGGTTACGCGCAGGCGCCACAACTTTTTTTGAATTTGGGCGGCGGAAAATTTCGCGACGTGGCGGCGGAAGCGGGAAGCGATTTTGCGAAAGCGAAAGTGGGGCGCGGATTGGCGTATGGAGATTTCGATCGCGACGGAGATCTGGATTTGCTGGTGACGACGAACAATGGGCCGGCGTATTTGTACCGGAACGATCAGAGTGCGGGGCATCGGGCGGTGCGGTTTTATTTGCGGGGCACAAAATCGAATCGCGATGCGATTGGGGCGGTGGTGCGGTTGTACAACGGCGGCGAAGTGCAATGGCGGATGGTGCAAGGCGGGGGGAGCTATTTGTCGCAATCGGAACTGCCCGTGACGTTTGGACTGGGCGGGCGGGACGAGGTGGAGCGGGTGGTGGTGGAGTGGCCCGGCGGGGGAACGGAGGAATTCAAGAAACTGCTGGCCGGGAAAGCGTACCAAATTACGGAATCTAAAGGACTTGCAGAAATATACGGGTTCTAGTTCTTTTACATTATTGTGCGAGTGGGCGGGGAAATTTATAAAGGGGACAACGAAGTTCCATGCGCTACCCGAACTAGAGTTTCCCAGATTGTACCCTCGGGAGCACCCCTTGATCGCGCGGCCGGATACCCTAAGTTATCCCGGCCGCGCAATCGTTTTTGGAGGGTTGCCGAACGGATAGAACGAGGCGGTGGTTGAGGGGGCGCAGCCAAGAGTGGCTACGCTACCGGACGGGCCGCGCAATCGTTTTTGGAGGGTTGCCGAACGGATAGAGCGAGGCGGTGGTTGAGGGGGCGCAGCCAGGAGTGGCTACGCTACCGGACGGGCCGCGCAATCGTTTTTGGGTGGGCGATGGATGGCAAAGGCCGGTGCGCGAACGGACAGAAGCGCAGCCAAGAGTGGCTACGCTACCGGACGGGCGGCGCGGTGGGGCCGGGGCGAGTGTAGAATCGAACGGCTGATTTTGTTCTGGAGATCGGTTAGATGAATTTGTGGCGGCCCCGGATTCTGGTTCTTCTTGCGGTTACTTCCATTTATTTATACGGATTCCCTTCCGCGACGCTGACGTATTCGGGCGTGCTGCTTTTCCATTTGGGAGCGGGGCTGGCGCTGACGATTTTGCTGGCGCCGTATTTTCTGCGCGTATGGCGCGAAGACGCGCTGGCGAACCGGGTGGGATGGAGTTTGCTGGCGGCGGGCGCAATTTTGGGGATGGTGCTGATCAAGATTGGAACGCCGCACCGGTTCAAGAATTGGCTGTATGCGCATATTACGCTATGCGTGGCGGGAGTGTTTGTTCTGACGCTGAAGTGGCTTTCGGCGCGAAAGTGGCTGGGTGAAGGAGCCGGCGCGGCTTTGATGCGGGCGGCCGTGGTGATGGTGGCAATGGCGGCGGTGAGCGCGGGCACCTGGTGGGCGCGAAACGTTGCTTGGAAGAATGCATATCGGGTGAAGAATCCGGCGCTATCGACGGAGACGATGGACGGCGAGGGAGACGGGCCGAACGGGAAATTTTTTCCGAGCTCGGTGCAGACGCGCGACGGGAAAAATATTCCGGCGAAATATTTTATGCAATCGCAGGCGTGCGAGCGGTGCCACGGAGACGTGTACAAGCAATGGAACAGCTCGGCGCATCATTTTTCTTCGTTCAACAATCAGTGGTACCGAAAAAGCATCGAATACATGCAGGACGTGGCGGGCGTGAAGAGTTCGAAATGGTGCGCGGGATGCCACGATCCGGCGCTGCTTTTCAGCGGAATGTTCGATACGCCGATCCGGCAGATTGAAAATACGCCGGCGGGGCAAGCGGGATTGAGCTGCATGATGTGCCACAGCATCGTGGAAGTGAAAAGCACGATGGGGCAGGGCGATTTTGTGCTGGAGTATCCGAAGCTGCATGAACTGGCGGCGAGCGAGAATCCGGTGGTGCGCGCGGTACACGATTTTATGGTGAAGGTGAATCCGGAGCCGCACCGGCGCGTGTTTTTGAAACCCTTTATGCGGGAGCAGACGGCGGAATTTTGTTCGGGATGCCACAAGGTGCATCTGGACGTGCCGGTGAACAATTACCGATGGATCCGCGGTTTTAATGAGTACGACAACTGGCAGGCGAGCGGCGTTTCGGGGCAGGGAGCGCGGTCGTTTTATTATCCGGCGAATTCGAAATCGTGCGCGGACTGCCACATGCCGATGGTTCCTTCGAAGGACGAAGGGTCGGTGGATGGATTGGTGCACTCGCACCGATTCCCCGGCGCGAATACGGCGGTGCCGACGGCGAATGGCGATGCGGAACAACTGGCGGCGAGCACGAATTTTTTGCAAGACAAGCAAGTGAGCGTGGACATTTTTGGAATCGCGCCGGCGGAAAAAGCGAGCGCGGAGACGAAAGGAAATGTTCCGCACGGCGGACAAGAGCTTTCGACGACGTTTGCAGTGGGCGAAGAAGCGGAAGTAACGGGGCCGCGCGGCGCGGAAGGAAATACGAAAGCGATTACGGCGCCGCTGGGGCGCGTGGATGCGGCGGTGCGGCGCGGAGACGATGTGAATGTGGAGGTGGTGGTTCGAACGCGGAACGTGGGACATTTTTTTCCGGGCGGGACGGTGGACGCGTTCGAAGTGTGGCTGGAGCTGCAAGCGACGGATGAAAAAGGACAGGTGATTTTCTGGAGCGGGCGAGTTGGCGACGACGGCAAGGGTCAGGTGGACGAGGGCGCGCATTTTTACCGGTCGCGGCAAATCGATGGACACGGGAATGTGATTAACAAGCGGAATGCATGGGCGACGCGTGCGGTGGTGTACGTGCATTTGATACCGCCGGGCGCGGCGGACACGGTGCATTACCGGCTGCACATTCCGGAAAATAGCGGCGAGAAGATTACGCTGCGCGCGAAAGTGAACTACCGGAAATTCATGTGGTTCAACAACCAATTTTCGTACGCGGGCGTGGAAGATGCGAGCGCGGCGAAGGGAGAAGCGACGCCAAATTACGACGACCGGAAATGGGTGTTTACGGGCGATACGAGCGGCGTGGCGGGGAAATTGAAAGAAGTGCCGACGCTGCAGATTACGGTGGTGGCGCAGGACACGAAGGAATTGCGCGTGATTGGGAAGAAAGAGGCGACGCCGGCGCCGCAAGTTGCGACGGTGAAAGAAGATTGGATGCGGTGGAACGACTACGGGATTGGATTATTTTTGCAGGGAGATTTGCGGAATGCAGGGATGGCTTTTGAAAAAGTGACGGAGGCGGACGCGCAGAATCCGGATGGATGGGTGAATATTGGACGGGTGCGCGCGCAGGAAGGCGACAATGCGGGAGCGGTGCAAGTGCTCGACAAGGCCTTGGCGCTGCGACCGGGACTGGCGCGGGCGAACTATTTTTACGCGCGCGTGCTGAAAGAGGATGGGAAGTACGAGGAAGCGATTGCGAAATTACAAGGCGTGCTGCAGCAATATCCGCGCGACCGCGTGGTGTGGAATGAACTGGGGCGGATTTATTTTTTGCAGAAAAAATATGCGGATGCGGTGAAAGCGTTTCAATCGACGCTCGCGATCGATCCGGAAGATTTGCAGGCGCATTACAACTTGATGCTTTGCTACAACGGGCTGGGCGACGATGCGCGGGCGGAGCAGCACAAGGCGCGGTATTTGCGGTACAAAGCGGATGAATCGGCGCAGGCGCTGACGGGGCCGTACCGGCAGGCGCATCCGGAAGACAACAATGAGCGGCAGATGGTGCACGAACATTTGTCGGCGGCTTTGGATGCGGCACCGAAAGCGGCGACGAAAAAGAGCGTGAAGAATGCGACGGCGAAAAGTTCCGTTGCGGCGGGTTCGGGCGGCGGGCGATAAAATTTTTCGCAGGTGAAAATCGGGAGACGACGGGATGACTTGGATCAAGACGGTGAGCATGGAAGAAGATCCGCGCGTGAAGGCGGCGATGGAGGCGCAGCGCAAGATTTATCCGCAGGAGTATGCGACGCCGGTGGCAAGCGTGGA
>Ga0070730_10000048_pt1 | contig 146646 bp, 134 predicted proteins | sample Coa_R1_3_FD_66447 | JGI IMG/M metagenome (GOLD analysis project Ga0070730, IMG submission 66447) | Surface soil microbial communities from Centralia Pennsylvania, which are recovering from an underground coalmine fire - Coalmine... | ecosystem: Environmental > Terrestrial > Soil >... | reverse complement strand
TTTCGCTTGCGCTTTCATCCTGGTGGGATGTGCCCACCAGGCGCAGGCGCCTGCGCGCTCGTTTGGCGCGTCACAGCTGAATGTCGGGAGCACATGGACGTTGCAGGGCGAGCAAACAATCGTAAGCCACGCCCTTTATGGAACAACGCACTCCACCGTCCGGATATGGTTCATTCCCGGGGTGGGCTGGCGCGAGGAACTCAGTACCACCGGTGACTCCCAGGACATGAGGCAGCGGATGTATGGCAGCGATGGCACAACGGAGTGGGAGTACGATCCTCTGAGCAGACGCTACTCGCTGGACACGTCGACCACGAGCGATCCGCGGGCGATAGCGCTCGGCGCGTACGGCCCGACCGTCGGCACCACCGATTTCGCATCGGCACTGGCGGCTCTCCAGCGCCTGCCAACGGTCGCGGCCACCCGCGAGGGAACAGACCGAGTGGCGAACCGCGACGCGGAACGAATCCTCACCCGTCCAGCAGCCGGCTGCGGTACGAACGTCCCGAACGCTACCCCGTCGGGGAATCCCACGGACACGCCACCAACCCCGTGCGGGGGGTTCCATCGGTACTGGCTAGACGCGGCGACCGGCTGGGTACTGCGCCTGCAGTCCGACGATGGCGCGGGCGTGAGACTGTCCCTGGACACCATGAGCGTCGATTTCCACGCGCCCATCGACTCCGCCCTCTTCCACTTCACCCCGCCGCCGGGCAGCTCTCGGGTTTCGTCGTCGGATCTGGACTAACAGTACGCCTGGCTTCTACAGGACGTTGAAGTCGTAAAGAACAAGAGATAGACGGTCGCAACATAGACGCCTACACCGACAACGCTCGCTACGGCGAGCGTCCACTTCGCCGCGCGATAGCGTCTCTGATAGCGAATCGCGACGGCGATCCAGAAACCCAGCACGGGTACGAACAGCGGAGCGATCGCGGCGATCGGCACGGATGCCGCCGCACTCACCACCGCCGCTGCCGTCGCGGCTTCGCTGCGGGCTGCCCTCCATGGCGCGAAGAGTACGCTCAGCGCACAGACCAGATATTCCGCAGACAAGACAGCTATCAGCACCATTACGCGTGAGTTGTGCAGGCTCTTGGCAATATATGCCGTAACAGCTATGGCAATGACGCTGGCGAGAAGGGCCGCGCCTGTTGTGCGAGGATGAAGGATTTGTAGCTGTCTGTATTTTTGCCTATGTTCGCTGAGATCGCGTGACGGCGCCATAGGGATCGATCTCCCGACAGACTCGATTTTAGCATGCCGCCACGTGGCCAGACTACCCTGAGCATAGGGCGAGCGAGAGCAGGCGGGCAGAGTAGCCGCCCCGCATAGTGCCTCCGACTCCTCCAGCCTAATACTACAGCCGGGGTTAAGTGAGGTAGGCTGGGCACCATCACAGGCGGAGGAGGCCGGGGTGATGGTCGGGCAGTCGGGAGCAGAGGCGGCGAGGGAGCGCCGGTGCCCGCTCCAGCAGGGCGCACTGTACGACGAGCGCCAGTTCGCCGGCGAGCAGGCCGACCCCACCGGGCTCACCTACCTGCGCGCCCGCTTCTACGACGCCACCACCGGCCGCTTCTTAAGCCGCGACCCGGATTCTGCTGCCCTTGCCGATCCGGGTCTACACCATCCCTACGCATATGCCGCAGCCAATCCGGCGTCCGTGTTGGATCCGTCGGGACTGCGGGAGCTCATCGCAGGTATGGCACTGGCTTCGGACGGCCTCTGGCATCCGACGTGGGATCTGTCTGCCGAAGATGTCGCTCAGTACGCAGCTACAGCGTTCACTGCTGTTGACTTCGAGTGGATGCGACAGGATCCATACTCGTTTTTCTTGGCGCTGTATGACACCTTCGCCCCACCCGGCGCCACACCCGACACCAATAGCATGATCGATGGACCCGGCTGGTATTCAGGGTGGGCGACGGTCGTCAATGCGCTCACCGATGGCAATCCCGACATCACGAGCCAGGATGAGATCGAAAACGGTCTGGGCTACGTATACAGCATCGCGACAGAGCCGGGCACTGTCTATCTCACGGCCCGTTGGGCATCCACCTCCGGGGCGGACAACCCGGCAATCGATGTCAACCTCAGCCGCCTGCCGAACGGCTATCAGTACCGCATACACTTTCCGCCGTCCCGGAGCAGCGATCCGATCCCGGATCTCGCGCTTGTTCCTCAACCCGGAGCATCACCGGCGCCTTTCATCCCGCTCGTACCGATCATTTTGCCAGGACGGCCGCCCAACATCTTGCCCGGCCGCTGCGGGCCGTCCTTCGTGGGAGCGTTTTGCTAACCTCTTCGGAGGTGCGTACGCTAAGCCATGAGCCAGGGTGAGTGGCCCCGTCAAGGGCTCGGGAGCGTGAGGTGCTAAGGCGGCTGGCGGAGGGCTCCGCGTGGGAGTGGCTGAAGGCTGCGTGGGCGCAACATCCCTGGACCGTCGCTGGGCTGGTCGGCGACGAGTTCCCAGCCTACTGCAAGATCTTTCACCCTTGCGTGGAGCTCCTGCTGGAGCCGGCTGTCCTCGCTGGCTACGCGCGGGCGGCGTCGCAGGGCGATCGCCAGGACTACGACGGGATTTGGCTCGCCCGTCGCCGCCTGCTTGGCGGTGAGACGGATGTCTCGATTCCATACCGACGGCTCCGCATCCGCGATCTGGCGGCACGCTTCCACCGGCCGTTCGGCGCCGACTTCAGCGTGTTCTCGATTGCCGATCAACTCCCGCTGAACATCGCGCTTCCCGAAGAAGGTGTTTTGCCGAAACAGATTGCGGCGCGCCTCATCCAGATTCTCCGGGCCATCCGCGACAATTGGGACTGCTTCTTCATGTGGACGCTCACACCGCCCAATCTTGGCGACGATGTGCCAGGTGTGGCGAACGTGTATCGCGGTGATATCGACGACTTGCTCGCGTATATGAGCCAATTGACGCCCGAGGGAGGCAAAACTCTTCCGGAGTTCTGGTGGCCGGACGATCGAGCCTGGGCGGTTTGCACCAATACCGATCTGACGTTTTCCGTGATGGGTGGATCGCAGCAGCTCATCGCTAGGGTGCTGGCTGATCCGGAGATTGAAGCGATTCGCGTGCGATCGGAAACCCGGGTCGACGAGCGTGCCAGTGACTTTGGTGGAGCGTAGTGGCGCAATGCGGAAGGGGATGTTGGGTGCAACCCCGGCTGCACGCAACGCCGACACGTTCACCTGGGACATGGAGAGCCGGCTCATGGTCGCCACCGTCGCCGGCCAGAGCGGGGCGAAGAGTTACAACGGCGACGGCCTGCGCCGGAGCCGCACGGCGCGTGGCAGCCGCCGAAGCACGCTGAACCGGAAATCCGGGCCGGCGCTTCGTCGCGATGGTCAGCTGGCCGCGCCGGGGCCTAGCAACAGCCGCGGAACCACCCTGCGCAGCGCCTCTATCGTGACGCCGCCAACACGCAGCACGCGCGGCGGCCCGGCCGTGGTATCCACGATCGTCGAGGCCACGCCACCTGGACAGGCGCCGCCTTCGACCACGGCGGCAATGCGGCCGTCGAGCTGCCGCATGACCTCGGCCACCGTGGTTGCCGGTGGCTGGCCGGAGATGTTGGCGCTGGTCACGGCCAAAGTGCCGCCCGCGAGCCGAATCAATGCCCGTGCCAGCGGATGATCCGGCATGCGTACGGCCACCGTCGGCAGATCATCGGAGCGGAGCGCACGGCGCGGCACGACGATCGTCAGCGCGCCGGGCCAGAACCGCTCCGCTAACCGGCGGGCCGGCTCGGGCACGAACGCGGCCACCAGGTCGAGATCCTGCGCTTCCGCCACAAGCAGGGGGATCGCCTTGTCCAGCGGCCGCCGTTTGGCTTCGAAGAGCCGTGCGATCGCCTCCGGGCTGGCGGCGTCGGCGGCAACGCCGTAGACCGTGTCTGTCGGCAGCGCGACCACGGCTCCCCGAAGCAGCAAATCGGCGGCTTCGGCGAGCTGTTCAGGCGACAATAATTGGGTAAGCATCTCAGCGGTTGAGCGTTCCCTTCTTGACCGGCGCGCCCGGCGCTGTTACGGTATCTATGCTTCGCAGGCGCCGGATATCGTTCAGCAGTTCCGTGGGAGAAGGCCGACAATGCCGCATGATGCCGGGGCGCTCACGGTCGCAGAGGCGGGCAGGGACCAGCCCGAGCGGGCGGAGCCCGCCGCCGACGCGGTCGTCATCCTCGACTTCGGCTCCCAGTACAGTATGCTGATCGCCCGGCGGGTGCGCGAGTGCGGCGTCTACTGCGAGCTGCTGCCGCACGACGCGCCCGCGGAACGGGTCGCTGCCCTCAGACCGAAGGGCGTCATCCTTTCCGGCGGCCCCGCCAGCGTCTACGACGCCGACGCCCCGTTGATTCCCGAGTATGTCTTTTCATCGGGCCTGCCCGTGCTCGGCATCTGCTACGGCATGCAACTGCTCGCGCATCAGCTCGGCGGTGAAGTTGCGCCCGGCAGCGCCCGCGAGTACGGTACGGCCACGGTCAGGCCGCTGCCTGCCGCCTCCGCCATCTTTGCCGGCCTCAGCGGCGACCTGCCCGTCTGGATGAGCCACGGCGACCGCATTACGCGCCTGCCGGCGGGTTTCGTCCCCGCGGGTACGTCGGCAAACTCGCCCTACGCGGCGATGGACAACGGCGCCGGCTACGTCGGCCTGCAGTTCCATCCCGAGGTTGTGCACACGCCCGCCGGCAAGCAGATCCTCGAGAACTTCCTGCTGCGAATCTGCCGCTGCGAGCCGAGCTGGACGCCGGGCAGCTTCATCGAGCAGAGCCTCGTCGCGATCCGGCGGCAGGTTGGCGGCGGACGCGTGATCTGCGCCCTCTCCGGCGGCGTCGATTCGGCCGTCGCGGCGGCGCTGATCCACCGCGCGATCGGTGACCAGCTCATTTGCATCTTCGTCGACAACGGTCTACTGCGGCGAGGCGAAGCGGCCCAGGTTGTCGACACCTTCGAGCGCCACATGCGCGTGCAACTCGTGCACGTGGACGCGGCTGACCGCTTCCTCGACCGCCTCGCCGGCGTGGTCGAACCCGAAGCGAAGCGCCGCGCGATCGGCAACACCTTCATCCACGTCTTCGAGGACGAAGCGGCGAAATTCGGCCAGATCGACTTCATCGCCCAGGGCACGACCTACCCCGACGTGGTCGAAAGCGCCTCCACCGGCCACGGCGCTACGGCCAAGATCAAGACGCATCACAACGTCGGCGGCCTGCCGCCGGAAATGCAGCTTGAGCTGGTCGAGCCGCTGCGTTTCCTGTTCAAGGACGAGGTGCGCCGCGTCGGCGTCGAGCTTGGCCTGCCCGCCGAGATGGTCAATCGCCAGCCGTTTCCCGGTCCCGGTCTCGCCATCCGTGTGATCGGCGAGGTCACGCGCTCGAAGCTGGAGGTGCTGCGCGAGGCCGATGCGATCGTGATGGCAGAGGTACGCGCCGCCGGCCTCTACGACCGGCTCTGGCAGGCGTTCGCCGTGCTCACCGACACGCGCAGCGTGGGCGTGCAGGGCGATTTCCGCACCTACGGGCATGCCCTCGCCATCCGCGCCGTCACCGCCGACGACGCCATGACCGCCGATTGGGCGCGGCTGCCCTTCGATCTGCTGGCGCGTATCTCGTCGCGTATCACCAACGAGGTGCGGGGCGTCAACCGCGTCGTCTATGACATCACCAGCAAGCCGCCCGGCACGATCGAGTGGGAGTGAGCACGGCCGCACTACCCGTCTCGCTCAGCCATCTCGAAGCGGCGACGGTGCCGCGAATCAGTGCGGCGGAGGCATGGCGCATATGAACGTGCTGATCGTCGGCGCGGGCGCGCGCGAGCACGCGCTCGCCTGGAAGCTACGCCAGAGCCCCCTGCTCACGGATCTATTCGTTGCGCCCGGCAACGCCGGCACCGACGCCGTCGCGCGTAATCTCCCGGTCAAAGAGCTGGACTTCGCCGGGCTGCGCCAGGCCGCGGTCGAGCACGCCGTTGAACTTGTGGTGATCGGTGCCGAAGTACCGCTGGCCGGCGGGCTGGCCGACTACCTGCTGAAACGAGGCCTGCTCGTCTTCGGTCCGACCCGCGCCGCGGCCGAGATCGAGTCGAGCAAGGTATGGTCCAAAGAGCTGATGCGGCGCAGCGGCATCCCGACCGCCGCGGCGCGGGCCTTTGACGACGCCGAGGCGGCACGCCGCTTCGTTCTGGCCAGCGAGCGGCCGCCGGTGGTTAAAGCCGACGGTCTCGCGGCGGGCAAGGGCGTGGTCGTGGCCGAGACGCAAACCGAAGCGCTGGCGGCGATTGACACGGCCATGAACGGCGGCGCCTTCGGCGATGCAGGCCGGCGGCTCGTGCTGGAAGAGCGGCTGAGCGGCGTCGAGGTCAGCGCCCACGCCTTCAGCGACGGAGTGCGCGCCCTGCCAATGCCCTTCGCCTGCGATCACAAGCGCATCTTTGACGGCGATCGCGGTCCCAACACGGGCGGCATGGGCGCCTTCTCGCCGCCGCCGTTCGTCGATCGGCCGCTTGCAGACGAGATTCAGGCCACCGTAAGCCAGCGGGCGATCAGCGCCCTGCGCGAGGCCGGCCGCCCCTTCCGCGGCGCCCTCTACCCGGGCCTGATGCTCACCGACAGCGGCCCGCACGTGATCGAGTTCAACTGCCGCTTCGGCGACCCCGAGACCCAGGTGATCGTGCCGCGCCTGTGCTCTGACCTGCTGCCCATCCTGCTCGGCGCCGCCCGGGGAGACCTATCCGAAGCGGCGCCAAAGTGGGACGACGGCGCCTGCGTCGGCGTGGTGATCGCCTCGGGCGGCTACCCCGGCGGCTACCAGACCGGTCAGCCAATCGACGGGCTTGATCAGCTTGATCAAGACATCCTCGCGTTCCACGCCGGCACAGCCCGCGACGGCGAGCGCGTACTGACGGCCGGCGGACGCGTGTTGACCGTCGTCGGGCGCGGTGCGACGATCGCGGCGGCACGGGAGCGGGTCTACGCAAACGTCGGCCGCATTCGCTTCGAGGGGGCGCAATACCGGCGCGACATTGGCCTGCGCGGCCTCTGAGCCGGCCAGCGAAGGAATCCGTTTCCTGGAGCAACCGCATGCTCACCACGCGTGGAAGCGTCCGGCCGGTGGAGATGTTTCCCGGCGTCTCGCGGCGCACCCTGAACAGCGGCGACAACGCCACGCTGGTGGAAGTCAGCATCGCCGCCGGCGCGGTCGTGCCGGAGCACACGCACCCGCACGAGCAGATCGGCTACCTGGCAAGCGGCCGCCTGCGCTTCGTGATCGGCGACGAGGTGCGTGCGCTGGAGCCTGGCGATAGCTGGCTTGTGCCCGGAGGCGTGCCGCACGTCGTCACCGCCCTCGCGGACAGCATCGCCGTCGACGTGTTCTCGCCCGTGCGCCACGAGTATCTGTGAGAGCGACCACCCGGCAGCAAGCGAAAGTGTGAAGGCGTGATCGAGCGCTATGCCCGGCCGCAGATGCGCCGCATCTGGTCGGAGAAGAACAAGCTGGAGCAGTGGCTCGCAGTGGAGAAGGCCGCCGTCCGCGCGTGGGCCGAGCTGGGCGAGATCCCCCGGGCCGACGCCGAAGCGGTGCAGCGCGCCCGCGTAGACGAGGAAGCGGTCAATCGCTACCAGGCCGAAACGCACCACGACATGACCGCCTTCCTGCGCTCGGTCGCGGACAGCCTTGGGCCGGAGAGCCGCTGGGTGCACCACGGCCTCACCTCCTCCGACGTGATGGACACGGCCACCAGCCTGCAACTGATCGCCGCCGCCGACCTGCTGCTGGACGAGCTGGCGCGGCTCGAAGCCGTGCTCGGCCGGCGGGCGATCGAGTTCAAAGACACGCTGATGATGGGCCGTACGCACGGCGTGCACGCCGAGCCGATGACCTTCGGCCTCAAGCTGGCGCTGTGGACGGACGAAACACGGCGCAACATCGCCCGGCTGCAGGAGGCGCGGCGGGTGGTCGCGGTGGGCAAGATCAGCGGCCCGGTGGGCACGCACGCGTCCGTGCCGCCGCGCGTCGAAGAGCTGACCTGCGCGGCGCTCGGCCTCGACGTTGCGCCGGTCTCCAACCAGGTGATCCAGCGCGACCGCCACGCGCAGTTCGTGACCACGCTGGCGCTAATCGGCGCCTCGCTGGAAAAGTTCGCCACGGAGATCCGCGCCCTGCAGCGCACGGAGCTGCTCGAAGCTGAGGAACCGTTCGTCGCCGGCCAGACCGGCTCGAGCTCGATGCCGCACAAGCGCAATCCAGAGAAGGCCGAGCGTGTTTGCGGACTGGCGCGCGTGCTGCGCGGCTACATGGTGACCGCGACGGAGAACGTGGCGCTCTGGCATGAGCGCGACATCTCGCACTCCTCCGCCGAGCGCATCATCCTGCCCGACGCTTGCGGCCTGCTGGATTATTCGCTGCACCTGTTCACGGGCATCATCGAGGGCTTGCAGGTCTATCCGGAGCAGATGCGCGAAAACGTCGAGTTGACGCAGGGGCTCACCTTCTCTCCGCAGGTATTGCTGGCGTTGGTCGAGAAGGGGATGCTGCGCGAAGCGGCATACAAGATCGTGCAGCGAAACAGTATGGCCGCCTGGCAGCAGCGCCGGCCGCTCAAAGCGCTTCTCGCCGCCGATCCGGAGGTAACACAGCGCCTTTCGCCCGACGAGCTGGACCGCCTGTTCGACTACGGCTATTACGTCAAGCACATCGACGCGGCGTTCCAGCGGCTGGGCCTGCTGGCCGGCGTACCGGCGTGAACGCGGCGATCCCGCGCCATCCCCTCACCCTGCCGGACATCATCGCCGCGGCGTTCCAGGTCTACGTGCACGATCCGCTCACGTTCCTCGTGCTGGCCCTGCCCAAAGCCGCCTTCGTGCTCGCCCTGACGCTCGGCAACATGGCCGCCTTCGACGCGCTCGGCCTGAACGACAAGGCCAGCTCCGACGGCAACCTCGGCTTCGGCGCTTCCCTGGTCACCGCGCTGGCATTGCTGACCGGCCTGGTGCTCAGCATCGGCGCCGACACGTTTGGCGACTCGTTCCTCGTGCCGGCCGCCCTCGCCAGACTGCAGGGCAAGCCCGCCGGTGCGAAGTCGGCTCTCGCCTGCTGGCGGCGGCTTGCCGGTCCAGCCCTGATCGTGAGCCTCCTGATCGGCGTGCGCGTGGCCGCCGCGGCGTTGACCCTGGTACTGCTGCCCGTCGCGGTATTTCTTTACGTGCGCTGGTCGCTGGCGATTCCCGCGCTGGTCGCCGAGCGCCGCGGCGCCGGCGGCAGCCTCGCCAGGAGCGCCCAGCTGGTCTCGGGCGGCTGGTGGCGTGTCTTCGGCGTGATCGTCGCCGTCGCGGCGCTGACCCTCGCCCCGCAGGCGGGCTTGCAGCGCGCCTTCAGCAGCGCCGATCTCGTGGTCAGCTCGGCCGCACTCTTTCTCGCGGCCTGGCTGGTGGCGCCGTTCGCCGCGATCGCGCGCACCCTGCTGTACCTCGCCGTTCTGCAGCGCAAGGGCAGCGCCGCGCAGCCGCCCACGACGCTGGTGAGCTGAATCGTGATCGGAGGAGCGATGGTCGACGTGCTCATGCAGGCAGAGATTCCGGGCATACAGCCGCTGCATCGCGGCAAGGTGCGCGACACCTTCGACCTGGGCGACCGGCTGCTGATGGTGGCGACGGATCGCGTCTCCGCCTTTGATGTGATCATGGCCCAGGGCATTCCCGGCAAAGGCGAGCTGCTCAGCCGGCTCTCCGCCTTCTGGTTCGAGAAGGTCGATTCGGTTGTGCCCACCCACCTCCTGCGCATCGCCACGGGAGCGCCCGACGATGAGCTGCCCTTCGCTCTGCCGCCGGCGCTCGCCGGCCGTTCGCTGATCGTGCGCAAGGCCGAGCGTATTAACGCCGAATGCATCGTGCGCGGCTACCTGGCGGGCACGGCATGGGCGGAGTACCGGCGGAGCGGCGCGGTCTGCGGGATGCGCCTCCCGCCCGACCTGGAGGAGAGCCAGCAACTACCCGAGCCGATCTTCACACCCTCCACCAAGGAGGAGCACGGCCACGACCGCAACATCAGCTACGCCGAGTTCGTGCAGCTCGTCGGGCACGACGCCGCCAACGTGATCCGGCTGCGCAGCCTCGCCACGTACCGATTCGCCGCCGAGTACGCGCGGCGGCGCGGCCTGATCCTGGCCGACACCAAGTTCGAGTTCGGCTTCATCGACGGTGAGCTCTGCCTGATCGACGAAGCGCTCACCCCGGATTCGAGCCGCTTCTGGCCGCTGGACGGCTACCGGCCCGGCCGGCCGCAGCCCAGCTTTGACAAGCAGCTGCTGCGCGACTGGCTGAGCGCCAGCGGCTGGAACAAGGAGCCGCCGCCGCCCGCGTTGCCGGCCGAGATCGTGCAGCGCACCTCGGCGGCGTATCAGCAAGCCTACCGGCGACTTACCGGTACAGCGCCGGCATAACGCCGGCTCGAAACGCCCGCGCCCGCCACGGGCGCCGGCCAGCAGGAGCAGCATGCGCTATCAGGCCAGGATCCGCGTGACCTTGAAGAAGGTCGTGAACGACCCGCAGGGGCTCACCGTGCGCGGCGCGCTGCATTCGCTCGGCTTTGCCGCGGTGCAGAACGTGCGGGTCGGCAAGTATCTGGAACTGGCGCTGGACGCCGCGGATGAAGCCGCCGCGCGCGAGCAGGTGGGCGAGATGTGCCGTAAGCTGCTCGCCAATCCTGTGATCGAAGAGTTCAGCTACGAGGTGAACGCCGCGAGCTAGGGCGGCGTTCACCTCGCGCCGCTCAACACACGTGCTCGTACAGGGAGACCAGCGCCGCCACCGGACCATGCGCGCTGTGCACCTCGATGTACGCCGTCGCCGCCCGCGGCCGCAGCAGCGCGGCGTACCACATCGCCTCGCCGCCAGGACCTGAGCCAGCGTCGTGCAGCACCCGCGCCGACTCGGCCGCGCGTGGCGGAAACGGCACGGACCAGGCCGAGCCAGCCCTCAGCTCGCGGCGCTCGGCCCACCACGTCTCGGCCAACGCGTCGATCGAATCGGTAGCTGCCTGGTTGTGGTGGTCATGGCCGCTGCACATCGCAACGCTCCGAAGGAAGCTCCCCTCCTTCCCCCGAATCGCATGTCCGGAGGAAGGAGGGCCGGGCAGGACGAGTGCCGAATGGGCCGGTTTCACGATGCCAGCGCCGGCCCCGGCTTGGCGTGCTCGCTGTCGAAGCCGTCGAACGGCGTGCCGATGTAGGGGAAGCTGCTGAGCAGCGGCGCGTCGGGCACGGTGCCGTCGGCGATCGCTGAAGTGGCATCGTCGGGCTTGAAGCTCTTGTCGATCAGCGGGTAGAGCAGCCCGGCGACGGCGCGCAGCTCGATCGTCGTGATGTCGTCGCTCAGCCGGCGGCCGTTGGGGAAGCCCGCGGCGTCCCCGGCGGCAAGCCCCAGCTTGTTCGGCTGCGCCGTCGGCGGAATCGCCATATTCAGCCGCAGCAGGTCGGCCTGGGTCGTTCCCGTATTGTTCTGGAAGCCGGGCACGATGCCGGAAGGGATGCCGGTCAGCAGCACCGCGACCAGGTCGGCGCGGGCCGCGCCGCTGGCGTTCAACGCCGCCAGGTTCGGGAACGCCGTCGGATAGAGCACCGGCAGCAGCGTGGCCAGCTCTGGATGCTGATACGAGGCGACGAACTGCGCATCGTCCTTCGGATCGGCGTAGTTCCACGCGTCCTTTTGGCTCATGGGGATGATCGCTTCGTTGATCAGCGGGTTGCCCAGGCGCGAGACCTGCACCCAGTCACCGGCGTGCTGGTTCGCCTGGCCGGGGCCGTTGCGCATCATCGCGCGCTGGCGGCTGGCCGCGGCCCAGACGCCGATCACCGAGGTGGCCGCCGCCGGGTCCGTGGCGCCGGAGCCGTCCATGGTCAGCAGCGTCTTCGGGATCTGGATGGCGATCGAATGCACGTTGTAGCCGGCGACCGAGTTCCGCCCCGGCGCGTTGGCCAGCGGAATCAAGTGCAGCATCTGCACCGGCCGCAAGGCGCCGAGGTCGAAGATCGAGCCAAGGTCGACCCAGAACGCGTCGGCGCGCTGTCCGGCGAACACCGTCTCGCCGCTTTGAAGCTGCGTGGTCGCCGATGCCGCAAGCGCCTCGTAGTTTGGCGTCGAGCGTGGGCCGATGTTGCAGGGCGGGCAGGGCACGCCGTCGGCAAGCACGGTGGCCTTGCCGGAGTGGCGGTCGCCATCCACGCGCGTCACGGAGTAGGTTTGCCGCAGGTTCCAGTTCTTGTCGGTCAGTGATGCGATCGGGCCGGTGTTGTAGAGGAACGTGTTGGGATTCGTCATCTGCGTGGTGAAGCGGAACTGGTAGGTGATCTCCGCCACGCCGTCGGCGTTGTTGTCGATCAGGATCTCGTACAACACATCATCGCCGAAGTTGAAGAAATTTGGCCCACCCGCGGGCTCTTCCAGCGGAATGTAGTTGGCGATGATCGTGACCGTGTCCGGACGATCGGGGCTGACAAAGGCGTAGAGGTCCGTGTTGTCGGCGACCGGGTCCGCCGAGATCTCAGGGGCTTCCCTGTGCGAGGACATGGCTCATCCTCCGAGTCGAGAGTGACCGGCTGCAAACTGACGAGAAAAATCGAGGATCAGGCCGTGGCGTGGCCGTAGACGCGGGCGAGGTAGGCGACGAGCGCGGGATCGCGGTGCACCACTTCACGCGTGCCCATCATCAGCACAACCTCGCCCTTCGCGGCGTCGCGGATGTAGGCGACCGTGGGCACGTCGCCGGTCGGCTGAGCGGTCCTCAGGGCCGAAGCAGAGGTCGCGGTGGAGATGCTGCCGCGCGAGTGACGGTTTGCGGCGACGAGGCCGGGAACGGCGGCCAGCGCCCCGGCGGCTGCCGCCCCCATGCCGGATTTCGCCAGCAGGCTGCGGCGAGAGATCGTATGCATCGTTTGCTCCTTTCAGCCGTGCCTACGCAGCGAGCCGGCGAGAGGATCATCGATGTTCGCGGCATATGTGATCAATTCACCAGCGGTGGTAGGAGTAGGGCAGCGCTAATCGGCGCAGAATCCGATTGAAGTGCCGGCAGAAGGGGCGGTAATTGAACGCCGGATTCCACCGGAGGAGCAATCGTGATCAGGCGAGGCCGAGCGCCGCCGCTACGTTTTGCAGCGCCTCGATCAACTGCTCGGTGTGGCGGGGCAGGCCGACGCTGATACGGATGCAGTCGCGCAGCAGCGGCGTGTCGAAATGGCGGATGAAGACGCCATGCTCGCGCAGCCGGTCACGTAGCTGGCGGGCATCGCCGCGCAGTACATCGCAAAGGATAAAGTTGGTGTGAGACGGATGCGGCCGCAGAAAGGGAACTCCGGCCAGCAGCGCATTCAGCCGCTCGCGCTCCTGCACGACCAGCGCCGCGCGCTCGTCCAGCACCGCCGCGTCCTCCAGCGACGCCACCGCCGCGACCTCCGCGGCCACGTTGACGCTGTACGGCTGACGGATGCGGAAGGCGACCTCGGCCAGCTCCGCCGCCATCGCCGCGTAGCCCACGCGCAGCCCCGCAAGGCCTGCCCACTTGCTGAAGGTGCGCAGCACGATGAGGTTCGGCTGCTCCAGCACCCGCGGCGCCGCGCTGGGCACGCCGGCAAACTCGATGTACGCCTCGTCGACCATGACCGGCAGGCCGAAGCCGAGCAGCCCCTCCAGTTCCTCGCGCGAAAGCAGGTTCCCCGTCGGATTGTTGGGCGAGGTGACGAAGATCAGCTTCGTTCGTGCATCCAGCCGCTCGGCCACCGCGCCCACGTCCACGCTGAAGTCGGCGCGGCGCTGTACGGGCAGCGTTCCGCCGCCGGCGACATCGGCTTCAAAGGCGTACATGCCGAAGGTCGGGATCAGGTCGATGGCATTGTCGCCCGGGCCGAGGAACATGCTGGCGAAGATCTGGATCAGCTCGTCGCTGCCGGCGCTGGCGACGATGCATTCGACGGGCAGGTTCAGGTGCCGCGCCAATGCCTGGCGCAGTTCGCGTTCGTCCGGATCCGGGTAGATGTGATAGTCGCGGAAGCGGTCAAGCGCTGCCAATGCCTTCGGCGCCGGTCCGTAGGGGTTCTCATTGGCATCGAGCTTGGCGACCGTCTCCAGTGGGATGCCCAGCCGCTGAGCCAGCACGCGCGGCGGCTCGATCGCCACATAGCCGGGCAGGCTCAGGATCTCCGGGCGCACCAATCCCAGCACGCCGCCGTTGCCGGACTCCGATCGTGCCGTCGCCATCAGCGTGACTCCAGCCGCACTTCGATCGCGCGCGCGTGACCGGCAAGCCCCTCGGCGTGGGCGATGCGCGCCGCCGCCGGCCCCAGCCGTTCGAGATCAGCATCGCCCAAAGCCACCACGCTCGTCACCTTCAAGAAGTCTGAGACGGTCAGCGGCGAGGCGTAGCGGGCGCTGCCGCCGGTGGGCATCACGTGGCTCGGGCCGGCGATGTAGTCTGCCAGCGCCTCAGGCGACGACTCGCCGACGAACAGCCCGCCGGCATTGCGCACCCGCTCGGTGTAGTTGCCCGCGTCGCGCATCAAGAGGCACATGTGCTCCGGCGCGTACTCGTTCGCCAGATCGAACGCCTCGTCCATGTCCCGCGCGATCACGGCGCCGCCGCGGTTGGCGAAGGCCGCCGCGGCGATCGGCCCGCGGGGGATGAGCTTGAGCTGCCGCTCGACTTCGATCGCCACGCGCTCGGCGAGGGGGTGCGAGTCGGTAATCAAGATCGGGCTCGCGATCTCGTCGTGTTCGGCTTGCGCGATCAGGTCCGCCGCGCAAAGCACCGGATCGGCCGTCTCGTCCGCAATCACCAGCGTCTCGGTCGGCCCGTAGAGCGCGTCGATACCGGTGACGCCGATCACGCGCCGCTTCGCCAGCGTCACGAAGATGTTGCCCGGCCCGCAGATCTTGTCGACCCGCGGCACGCTCTCCGTGCCGTAGGCGAGCGCTGCAACCGCCTGCGCGCCGCCGCAGGCGAAGACACCTGCGCAGCCCGCAATCTCCGCCGCCACCAGCTTGATCGCCGGCACGCGACCGTCCGGCCCTGCCGCCGAACAGACGTACACCTCCTCCACGCCCGCGACGATCGCCGGCAGCGCCGTCATCAGCAGCGAAGAGGGGTAGACGACCGCCGATCCCGGCATGTAGACGCCGGCGCGTTGCAATGGCCGCACCACCTGCCCCAGGCCCCCGTCGTGAAAGCCGTGCTGCGCGTGGCGCAGCTGCGCCTCGTGGTACGTGCGGATGCGCGCCGCCGCCTCGCGCAGCGCCGAGACCAACTCGGGCGTGATCGCCGGATCGCGGTATGCGGCGCGGATTTCGTCCTTCGCCACGCAGAGCGGCCGTGGCGCCGAGCCGTCGAGCGCCTCGTTGAAGCGCTGCACGGCGGCGTCACCCTCGTCGCGCACGGCGCGCACGATCCGCGCCACCGTCTCCTCGACCGAAAGCCCCGGTCCGAACAGCGCCCGATCGCGGGCGCGCAGATGCTCGGGCACCTCAACCTCGTCGAGCGCCGGCCGGCGCAGGATCGTACGCCGCGCCTCCGACGCGCCCTCTACGATGCGCATCCGAGATACCTCGCGACCGCGACGCGCGCCCGCTCGCGCGACTGCTCGAGGAACGAATCCACGTGTGCCGTCGAGACATGGCGAATCGTGTCTTGCAGCAAGTCAGGAATCGTCTCCAAAAAGCGGTGGTACGCGTCTGGATCGTCCATCCATGCCTGGCGCAGATGGCGGCCGCCCTGAAACTTGAACCGTTCCCAGTCCGGCGGGTGCCGCGTGAGGTCGATCGCGACCTCCTGCCAGCGGCGCAGGGTCTCCGAATCAAGGAAACCGACGTCTACCGCCAGCGCACACTCGCTGAGCGCGTCGCGAATCTCGTCCACCTCTCCGCGCGCCTCGCGCCGCCGCCGGTCCAGCTCATACTGCAGCAGGCGATCCATCATGTTGGCCTGTTCGCTCCCGCCCAGCGCCGAGAGCTGGCCGAAGTGCGGCCGGTACATGCTCTCGATGTAGGTTTCGTCCAGCACAAGATGCGTGATATACCCCGCCACGAACCCCGCCGTCTGCGGATCGAGCCGATCGGCGTCCGCCAGATGCAGGTTGGCCCTGAAAAACTCCTCCACGCTGTCCTGGTGTTCGAGGCTGTCAAGGTCGAAGTAGTGTGTCTCGCGCCGGTCGCCGCGGGTGAGCACGCGGATATCGGGTGTCGTGGCGCCGAGGTAGTAGGCGCCGCTCTCGGACGAGAGCGGGGCACTGTCCAGCTCCTGCGCCAGGTCGCGGGCGGCGGCCATGTGGAAGAAGATCGGCGGCATACGCGCTCACCTCGACGCCGGCGCGGCCGCGGCCCGCCGGAAACCGTCGACGAGGCGCCGGCGCAACGCCTCGGCGGCCTCCGGCAGCGTTCGGCGGCCGGCGATCAGGCAGTTGGTGGACTCGAACACCGCCTCGATGATCTTCAGATTGTTCGCCGCGATCGACTTGCCCGTCTCCGAACCCTCGATCAGCACCTCCGCGTCCTCAGGCACGAAGCCCTCGGAGGCGCCGGCCACGGGCAGCACCTGGTAGCGGCCGAAGTGGCGGCTGCGCGCGTACTGATCGGCGATATTCGGATATTCCGAGGCGATGCGCACGACGTCGCGGCCGGCTCGCCGCCAGGTCGCCAGCGCCTCGTGGATGTTGTCCGCGGGCAGGGCGGCGTCCACCACGGCGGCGATTCCGTAACGTGAGCGGCCGAGATCAACGACCTCTTCCACCGGGCTGTCCGGAAAGGCGAGCAGATGCTCGCGCAGCACGTCGCGCCCCGTCATGGCGAGGTCAAAGTTGCCGAGGGCGATCTGCTGCGGCATATCCTGCGGCCGGATAACCTTCACATCCAGCCCCGAGACGCCGGAGCGCGGCCTGCGCACGAAGCCGGCCTCGCTGTACCCATCGAAGTACAACCCCGCCTCGCGCAGGCTCTCGCAGGCGTGACGCTGCTGATGGCCGTCCGGCACGGCCAGGCGCAAGAGATCCGGGCGACGCCGCCAGCCGTCCCAGGTGCGCGGCGCCGGCTGCGCTGCCAGCCGCGGCAGTTGCAGGCCGTCGCCAAACGGCGCGCCCCCGGGCAACGCCAACAGTCGCGCCAGCACAGGGGCCAGTGCGCGGCTGCCCAGACTGCGCCGGCTGGCGATCAGCCAGGCCTCACCGGAGAGAACGGTCAGCAGCGGCTGCAGGCCGCGATCAGAGATCGCAGCTTCGGCGGCAGTCTGCAGCAGCACCAGGTCGGCGTCCTCCGGTGGATACGCCTCGCCCGATCCCTGGATCGGGATCACCCGCGCCGCCGGCAGCCGCGCCGACAGCGCACAGGCCTCGGCCAGCGTGGGCAGGTCGCTGGCGATCCGCAGCCCGGCAAAACCCGGCCAGCGGGCCGGCGCCCCCAGCCGCCGCGCCGTCTCGGCATCGGTGGCGAGCCGCGCCGCGAACTGCCCGAAGGGCAGCGGTCGCAGCAGCACCAGTTCGTCCTGTGGAAAGCGCAGCCGCAGCTCCTCGATCCAGGCGAGACTGCAAATGCCCAGGTCATAGTTGCCGAGCGCCACCTGAATGGGAATGTCGCGCTCGCGAAAGACGCGCATCGTGGCGTCCTCCGGGCCGGCTGCAAGCGGCAGACGCAGGGCGCGCGAGCCGTTCGCGTAGTCGCCGTTGGCGAAGCCGGCCTGCTCAAGCAGGCGAGCGGTGGGTCCGCGCAGATCGCCGGTGGGCAGTGCAAGCTTGATCACGCGCTACCTGCCAGCAGCCCCAACGCCTCGGCCAGTGAGGCCACCGCGAGGCGTGACCCGCTTCCGCCCACGAGCGCAAGCTCACCATCCGCGGCGACGCTCAGCCGCGGCGCGGCGGGGTCGCCTGGCGCGAGCGCAGCCGGCCGTCCCTGGCGATGCGCCAGCCGCGCGACGGCGGCCGCGCGCGCCAGCGCTTCCGCGCCGGGGCCGTCCGGGGCGATAGCCAGGCACTCGGCGGCATCGCTCCCCGCGTCGCCCAGCAGCGCTGCCAGCCGATCGGCCTGCAAGCCGAAGCCGCAGGCTGGCACTGCCGTGCCACCGGCATCGCTGATCAGGCGGTCGTAGCGACCGCCGGCGGCGATCTCGCTGCCGCCAAGCGAGAGATGGAACACCGGGCCGGTGTAGTACTCGAAGTCGCGCAGCGCCGTCGCGTTGATGCGGGGCTCGATGCCGGCAAGCTCCAGCGTGCGGCCGATCAGCTCCAACTCGTCCAGAGGCGAGTTCATCGCAGGCACGCTGTCGCCGAAAGCCGCGCGCAGGTTGCCGATGTAGGCGACGCCCGCGTCCTCCACGTCGCTGAGCAGCCGTAATCCCGGACCCAGCGCAGGCAGCCGCGCCTCCAACTCGCGCATGACATCGAGGTCGCCGTCGAGCAGGCGGTCGTACAGGTCCGAGCGCTCGTCCGCCGTGTAGCCGGCCTGCTCCAGCAGGGCCCGCACGATACCGCCGTGCGAAAGCGTGATCGCGGCATCCGCGATCCCGAGCGCGGTCAGGCTATCCAGCGCCACCAACACCAGTTCGACGTCACCAGCCGGCCAGGTGTTGCCGATCAGCTCGGCGCCGCACTGCCACAGCTCGCGCGGCTGCTCGTCGCGACTGAAGCGGAAGATGTTCTGAACGTAGCAAAGCTTGGCCACGCCGCCGCCAAGGCGCTCGCGGAACAAGCGTGCGACCGGGATCGTGGCGTCCGGGCGCAGCACCACGCGCTCACCCGTCCAGCCGTCCCAGTCAAGGAACGAGTAGACGCGGCCCAGCAGCTGCGGCGAGAGCGTGCCGCTGCTGGTGAAGAGGTGCAGGTGTTCGAGCGTGGGCGTGCGCACCTCGCCGTAGCCCCAGGCGGCGCAGACTTCGCGGAAGGCGGACTCGATCCGGCGGAAGCGCGCCATCTCCGCCGGTAGCCGATCGCGCATCCCCCGGCACAGTAAGGACTCGGCAGTGGAACTCATCTGGGGTTGACTCGCATGGCCTCTCTGGCGTCACGGCGGCGCCGAGCTTCATTCTAGCGAGTGCGTTTTTGCGCGGGCAACCAAACGCGGCAGCGTCAGCGTGGCGCCGCGACGCCGGGGTGCGCCTCACGTGTGCAACGTGACTTCCCCGGCCGCGAGGACCGCACGCGAGCCGTCGTCTCGCTCGAGCACGAGCCCTCCGTCGTCCGTGACGTCGACAGCAAGGCCCGTCTCGATCGTCTCGCCCGCCCGCACGGTGATTCGCCGTCCCAGGGTGTTCAGTCGGGCTCGCCAGCGATCCCGCACTGCGCCGCCACGCTCGCTCTCATCCAGCAGCGTCGCGAGGCGCATCAGCACGGCGCGGAGCACTTCGCCGCGCTCAAGTGGCTGCCCCAGACGTTCGCTAAGGCTGGTGGCGATGCCGCGCAGTTCGGGCACCGACCCCGCCGCGAAGTTGACGTTGATGCCGACGCCGACCAGCGCCAGCGCCGGCTCGTCGCCGCGCAATTCGGCGTCGATCAGCACGCCGCTCAGCTTCAAACCGTCCATCTGCACGTCGTTCGGCCACTTGATCTCGGTTCGCACGGGGCAGACCGCTTCGACGCCCTCCGCCACTGCCAGCGGCACAACCATCGCGAGTTGCCGAAGCACGGTGAGCGACGGGCGTAGGATAGCCGTGAAGTAGAGGTTGACGCCGCCAACAGAAACCCACGAGCGGCCCATACGGCCGCGCCCCGCAGTTTGTTCCTCGGCAAGCACGACGGTGCCGGCCGGCGCACCCGCATTGGCCAGGGCACGAGCGACGGTCATTGTCGAATCGACCTCGCGCCGGTAAACGAGACGCCAGCGTTCGCTCAGCGACGCCTGCACCCGCTCGACGTCGATCTCGCCGCTCATGACTCTCCGGCCATCGCACGCACTCGCATGTGGAACTGCGGCCCATGAGAAAGCCCGGAAGCAGACGCTTCCGGGCTTTTCGTGCGAGTTGCGAGGACCTCGAACCCGCCCTCTGCTAGGCCGCAGCCACCTCTCGGAGGCCGCGATGCGAACGAACGGGTCCGAAGCCCCTACAACTGTGACTATCCATCCGCATCACCTCCTTTCTGCGCCGCCAGCGTAGCACGCGCCCGATCGGCGCGTCAACGCGCCAACGGCGCCAATTATGGCGAGCCCGCCACGGTTTCATCACCCGCCACCGGCGAGACCGCGGCCCGCTGCATCTCGGCGTCGATCGCCGGCTGCCCCTCATCAGTGCTGCGCCCCTCCCGGCAGCCCAGCCATCCGACGCCCAGCAGCTGGGGCGCGAGTGGGGCAAACGGCGCGAGCAGGCGCAACGCCGGCAACCGCCTCCGCAGCCAGCGCCCCGCCTCATCGCCGCTCAGCCGAGTCTCGCCGGGTCTGAGCACCGCGGCCGGCGCCTCGCTCGGTCTCTCGGGCTCGAACGTAAGCTGGCCAAACAGATCGAAGGACCGCAGCACGCGTGCGCCGCGCCGGACGCGGGGATCGCCCGCATCGATCGCCAGCCGGGCGCGCGGCATCAGTCGGATCGGCCAGCGGCTACACATACGCTGCCACCAGCCTTCCACGTCGGTGAACAGCACATAGCCGATCAGCATCGCCGCGCTGAACTGCGGAATGTTCATGCTGTACTCGATGCCCAGGTGCAAAAGCAGACCGTTCAGCAGCACGAACGGCCGCAACGGCGGGATCCAGACGAGAAACGCCATTGCCGTTTCCACGGCCAGCGTCCAGTAGGTCGCCAGATTCACCAGCAGCAGCGAGTGCGCGAGGAACGGCACAGGAAAGTGGTGGAACTCCTCAAGGCGCGTGGTGTAGTACAGCGCCGTGCCGTTGACCCATGCCTGCCCCTTCAGCTTCAGCAACACCGTCGAGGCGTAGACCAGGGCTATCTGAAGCTGTAAGATGCGCTGTGCCCAGGGCGGCGTCAGCGGCGGCCGCTCCGGGGCACGGCCGCGCGCCAGGGCGCGCAGGCGATCAACGGAGAACGCGGCGCCGCACGGCGCCAGGATCAAATAGAAGCCGCTGACCCGCAGCACCACATCCGCCCCATTGAGCGCCAGGGGATTGGCCCGCCCGATCGAGATCAGGCCGATGAACACGGCCGCCGCGCTCCAACGTGAGTAGAGGCCGATCGCCAGGCAGACGGCCGCGAATCCGAGCGCGACGAAGAACAGGCGCACCGCCAGCGGATCGGTCAGCCAGAACAGCACGCTCGGATGCGGCTCGCGGCCCCACCACAGGTCCCCGAGCCACAACTGGTGGTGGGCCACTGCCGGCGCGAGCATCGCCTTGCTGCCAAAGAAGTCGTCCACGCTAGGGAGGAAGAGCAGCACGAAGATCAGTACGCAGAGGCCGTAGAGCGCCCGGTAGAGACCAATGGTCACGGTCGAGATCGGCTCGAACCAGAAGCAGCACCAGGCGCGCCAGGGCGCCAGTAACGGCGCAATGAACCGGCGGACGTCGACGGGCCAGCGGCTCATTGCAGGTCGCTTCTGCTGATCGGCTGCTGGAAGAACTGGTAGCTGCTCCAGGCGTGTGGCGGGTCGTGACTGATGTCGCCGTTCGCGGGGGGCGGCGGCACCTCCCACCAACTGCGGATCAGCGTCACCAGCACCGGCGGATTCGCCGGATTCCCGACATTCTGCCGCGCCACCCAGCGCGCCAGATCCGGCCAAATCGCGGCGTAGGCGTCGAGGTGCGCGTACTCTTCGTACTTGCGGAAACGCTCCAGGCGGTAGCGCGTCACGAAGTCTAGCTGATCCATGCGGGGGAACGACCAGTCGCGCTTCGAGCCGTCGCTGTAGCGAATTTGCGCGTGGATGTAGAGGTTGAGATTCGCCGGCTCCGGCGCGAACATGCCCCAGCTCTGCCAGATGCCGGCGAAGTTGATGTAGCGATCGCTGACTCCCTGCACGGCACTGCGCGCCTGTGACGCCGGCAGCAGCCACACCAGCACCGCGGCGATGTGCAGCAGGATCAGCACGGACAGCGCGGCCCGGCGCGGCGCGCCGTAATGCGACGCCTGTCGTGGCTCGTCGATCCCAAGCGCTGTCGCGTCGCGTCGTGCCATCGCCGTCGCCTTGCGCCATTCAGGGTACTACGCCAGGTGTCGCACCGACCGCACCTGTGATCAGCGGCGGCAACGCCGGCGCTCAGCACCGCAAGAAACCGTTGGCTCGACGAACCGTGTGTCCGTGGCCGCCGCCAACCGATCGGCGCCTTTGCCCCTCGCCGTGCTCAGGCGCCTCCTGAGCCGGTCAGCAGGCTGCGGGCGACGGACGCCTCGTCCCAGGGTAACGAGCCCTGCGGTGTCTGGATCGAGTGTTCGTGGCCTTTGCCCGTAAGCAGCACGAGGTCGCCGGAGCGGGCCAGCGAGAAGGCCCGCGCGATGGCGGCCCGGCGGTCGATCTGCCGCTCAAACTGACGCCCTTCACATGCGCCCGCGGCGATCATCGCCTCGGCGATCTCACCGACAATCGCTGCCGGATCTTCGCCACGCGGGTCCTCGGAGGTCAGCACCGCGTAATCGGCGGACCGCGCGGCCACGGCGCCCATGCCCGTCCGCCGTTCGCCGCCGCGCTCGCCCGCGCAGCCGAAAACGGCGATCAGCCGGCCATGGGTGAGCGGCCGCAAGGTCTCCAGCACCTTCTGAAACGAGGCGGCCGTGTGCGCGTAGTCAATGATCACGGTGAACGGCTGGCCGGCGTCGAGGCGCTGCATGCGGCCGGGGACGCCGGCGAAGCTCTCCAGCCCACCGGCGATGACCGCGGGAGCGATTCCCAGCCCGATCGCCACCGCCGCGGCCGCCAGCGCGTTTGCAACGTTGAAGCGTCCGGGCAACCCCAGCCGCGTGCGTACGGTCCCCGCGGGGGTCTGAAGCAGCAGCGCGCTGCCGTCGGGTTGCAGGTCAATCTCGCGGGCACGTACGTCCGCCGCGGCGTCGATGCCGTATGTCAGGCGGCTGGCGCGGGTGGCGGCGGCCATGCGCGCTGAGGCCGGGTCGTCGGCGTTCAGCACGGCGAGCTTGGGCACGCCCTTGTCGATCGAAAGATCCAGCATAGCGAAGAGCCGCGCCTTGGCCGCGGCGTACGCGTCGACGGTGCCGTGGAAATCGAGGTGATCCGGGCTGAGGTTGGTGAAGACCGCGACGTCGTACTCGCAGTGGTCGAGCTTGTGCAGCTCCAGGCCGTGGCTGGTCGACTCCAGCACCGCGTGGCTCGCCCCGGCCTGCACCATCCGCCGCAACAGCTGCTGCACTTCCAGCGCCTCCGGTGTGGTCTGGCGTGAATCGTTCTCCTCCCAGGCCGCGCCGATCTTGAAGGCCGCCGTCGAAAAGAGGCCGCTGCGGTGGCCCGCGGCCTCCAGAACCGTGCTTATGAGATAGCTGGTTGTGGTCTTGCCGTCTGTGCCGGTGACGCCGATCGTGACCAACTCGCGCGCCGGGTAGCCGAACCAGGTCGCGGCGAGCGTCGCCAATGCGGCCCGCGGATCGTCCACTCCGATCAGCCGCCGGCCATACGCGGCGGCGACCGGTTCAAGCTGTTCCCGTTTCTCTGTTTCCGCCACCGCGGCCGCGGCGCCACGGCGGAACGCGTCCCCGAGGTACGCGGCCCCATCGACGTGATACCCGGCTATCGCCACGAACAGAGCGCCGCTGGTGACGCGGCGCGAGTCGTAGCAGAGGCCCGTGATCGCCGCGTCCGCCCCGGCGAGCGGCGGCAACCCGAGCGCATGGATCAGCGCGGAAAGCAGCACGTCCGGCCCCGATCCCGTGGACTCTGCGACGGCGCGCCGCGTCCGTCCCCTGCATTGTGCATGCGTCCGCTTCCGGACGACAAACCTGGCGCGCTCCCCGCGCACGGCGCCGGCGGCGCTGCTACCGGGCGCTTATGTCGCCAAATCGCCACATCTGCGCGTTCTCGCGCAAGCTTCATGTGATAGTATCCCCGGCGAGGCGTTATGTTCGAGCGACGTATCGCGCCCGCGGAGCGACCGCGCAGCCGGACCGAAGCGCGATATTCTCCGACAGGCCACGCTACTCGGTTCGCGGGGACGTTCGCCGCGGCTCTCACGCTGGCGCTGGCGCTGCTGGTGGGCGCCGGCTTTACCGCCGTGCGAGCGCCCCACGCGATGGCCGCGGGCGGCTGCGCACTCTCGCGGCCATCGCTGGCGCAGGACTTCGAAGAGGCCGATCTGCTGCGGCGCCTGAACGAGTACCGAACGCGCAACGGCCTCGGCGCGCTGGCGCTCTCCCCCGCATTGATGGCCGCGGCCGCCTGGAAAAGCACGGATCTTGGCGCGAACGCCTACTTCTCCCACGACGATCTGTTCCGCTCCTGGCTGCAACGGCTGCGCGACTGCGGCTACACGGCCAGCGTCAACGTCGCCGAAAACCTCGCCGCCGGCAACGCGGACGCGGCCTCGACCTTCGCGCAGTGGCAGAGTTCGAGCGGTCACAACGTCAACATGCTCAATCCGTCCATGCGCGTTGTCGGCATCGCCCGCGCCTTCTCAGCCAGCTCGCCCTACGGCTGGTACTGGACCGCGGACTTCGCCGCCGTCGCCGACGGTGACGTTGCGGCCGCATCGCCTCCGCCGGCGGCGCCTGCCGGCGGCCACGGCGCCGTGACCGCGGACGGCGCCGCGACGACGAGCAGCTCCGGCGCCGCGCCTGCTCTCAACGCAACCGTCGTCGTGAGCGGGACGGGCGACTGCCTGCGCGTGCACGACGCGCCCACGATCGGCGCGAACGTCGTTGGCTGCCTGCCCGACGGCACCGCGATGATCGTCTCCGCCGGGCCAATCTCGGCCGACGGTTACACCTGGTGGAAGCTTGGCGCGCTCGGCTGGGCGGCCGGCCAATATCTCGCCGCGGGCCAGTAGCAGCGTTCCCGCTGCCGACGAGGCGGTGTGATGGCCGGCAGTGCAGCGGCGGCGGACGCGGCGTTCAGGGCGGCCTGTAAGCCGGGTTCTGTCTGCTCGGCAGCGCCGAGGAGACGGCCATCTCTCTAGGCCGCGCGTCGCCGTGCGGCTCGTCGCCGGCGAACATCCGTAGATGCCAGCCGGCTGCAGCAACGTACCCGGGGACTGGCCGGGCGCCCTGCTCCCGGTCCGCGGACCGGGGTTGCGTCCCCTGTTCGTCTTGCTCCGGATGGGGTTTGCACGGCCGGCGCGTTACCGCGCCGCCGGTGGGCTCTTACCCCGCCATTTCACCCTTACCGGCCGTGGCCGGCGGTATGTTTCTGTTGCGCTGTCCGTCGGGTTGCCCCGCCCGGGTGTTACCCGGCATCCTCGCCCGGAGGAGCCCGGACTTTCCTCCCCGTTTGCACGGAGCGGCCGTCCGGCCGCCCTGAACGCCTACCCAGTGTACCTCGTCGGCCGGCGTCATTCAGTCGTGCCGGCGCTTGACGATTGTTCGCCTTCGTCCTATGACAATCGCATGAAGGATGCGTGGCGAATTCGTTCCGCTGTCGGCCCGGCCGTCGCCGCGGATGCCCGGCCGTGACCCTGCTGAGCGCTGCGCTCGCCTTTCTGGCCGTTGACCTGCTGGCGGTGGCCGGAGGGCCGCCGTGGCTCGCCGTGCTGATTGCAGCGCCTGCCGCCTGGCTGCTGCCGGCACGACAGCGGCGCGGGCGGCTTGGCCATCTGGCGCTGGCCCTTGGGGTCGTCGCCTTCGCCATTTGGTATCTGCCTCCCCGGGTCGCGCCGGCCAGGGTCGGCGCCGTGGCGAGCCTCGCCGGCCGGCAGGTGCGGCTGCTGGTGCGCGCCGAGGGCGACGGTGATCCCCACCCCGCGTACGACGCCGTCACCGCCCAGGTGCTCGCACGAGCTGATGGCGGCGGCTCGCTCGACGGGCGGCTGCGGCTGTTGCTGCCCCCGCAGTCGGACGTGCGCGACGACGACGAGTGGCTCGTCGCCGGTGTGATCGAAGCCGTCCCAGCAGACGGCGGCTACGGCGCCTGGCTGCGCGACAACGGCTTCGACGGCTCCCTGGCGCCGCGGCTGGCGCAGTTGCAGCGGCGAGCAGCTACACCCCCCTGGATCCGTTTCTGGCGCCGGCTGCGGCTGCAATCGCTGCGGGGCTTGCGGGCGTCGTTGCCGCCGCGAGAGGCCGCGCTGGCGGAGACGCTCGTGTTCGGCGGGCGCCACGTGCTGCCCGCTGCGCTTCAGGCCGACCTTGCCGCCACGGGCACGACCCATCTGGCAACGGTGTCGGCCTTTAATTTGGTGCTCCTCTACGGGCTCGTGCTCGCGTCGCTCGCGCCCGTGCTGGGTCGCCGGCCGGCGCTGCTTCTGGCCCTTGCCGTGGCGAGCTGGTACGCACTCTCCGTCGGCATGCGTCCGCCGGTGCTGCGCGGCGAGATCCTGCTGCTCGGCCTGGCGCTCGCCGGGCTCTCCGGGCGGCCGCGCAGCAGCCTGATCGCGCTGGTGGACGCGGCCGTGTTGCTGCTCATCCCGCGGCCCGACCTGCTGCGCGACGCCGCCTACCAACTCACGTTCGCCGCGGCCGCCGCGCTCACCGTGCTGGCGCCCGCGCTGGTCCTCGGCCTGCAGCCTGCCCTGCCGGAGTACGAAGCGCGGAGTGCGCGCCGCGCCGCCGCGGCGGCTCTGGCGAGCGGCTCCGCCATTGCGCTCGCCACGCTGCCGTTGGTCGCCGTCCGCTTCGGCACCGTGTCGCCTTATGCGGCGCTGGCCAACGCCCTGATCAACCCGCTGCTGCCCGCGATGACGCTGCTGGCGCTGATCGCGGGCCTTGCCGTCTCGCTCGCCGGGTGGCTGGCGCCGCTGGCTGCGCCGCTCTGGCTGCTGCTGCTGTTCACCGAGCGGATCGCGCACCTCTTTGCGTCGCTCCCGCTGTCTGGCTCGCACGCGGCATTCTCAAGCGCGCTGTTCTCGGCCGGCTGTGTGCTTGCCGTCCTTGCCCTTTCGGCCTGGCTGCGCCGCGCCGCTGGCGCCGGACGGGGCGGGGTCCGAGGAACCGGGCGGACGCCCGTGCGCAACTTCGTACGCGCCTCGTGGGCGTACGCGGGCGGCGCCGCGGTAGCGGCAGCGCTGGTGCTGCCCGGTCTGACCTTGCCATCCGCCGGCGCGGCCCCCGCGTCCGGCGCAAGCGTGGCCGTGCTTCCGGTCGGCGGCGCGACGGTTCTGCTGGTAACCGGGGAAAACCGCATGCGACTGCTGCTGAGCGACAGCGATGCCCCGGATGCGCTCGCCTACGCGCTCGAGGATGCGCTGCCGGCCGGCGTCACGATCACGGCCGCCATTCCGCTCGATCGGAGGCCGCAAACGGCCCAGGCGCTGCATGCGGTTGCCGGAGACCGTATGCTCTGCCCGACCGCGTCCGAGAGCGCCGTCTGCGCGGGGCGACCGCCTGCGGCCGGTGACGGCCCGTTCGAGATCGCGCTTGGGCCAGACGCCACGCTGAGTGTCGCGGCGGATTCTGCATTTGAACCGATCGTGCTGCTGCGGGTCGCCGGGCAGACGATCCTGCTGGCGGGCGAGCCAGCAGCCGCGACCGGCAGCGAGCGCACTCATGTCGACGTCGCGCTTTTGCCGGGCTGGAGCCGCGGCACGTCGCATCGGTGGCTTGCATCACTCTCGCCGGGTGCGGTGGTGCTGCTGGGAAACTGGCCCGCCGAAGCCGTGCGCTCGCTGCAGGCGTTGCTCCCATCGGCGATGGTACGCCGGGCCGGCGTGGGCGGTTCGCTGTTGCGCTTCGCCCCGGCTTCGTCGCGGACCCACCCGGCGAGCTCGAGCCGCTGAGTCCGTGCCCGCAGCGGGTGATACGATGCTTCGCGGCGAACCAGCGCCCCGAACGAGGAGCATCGTGCATGGCTCGCGTTGATGGCCGGCAGCCGAACGACCTGCGGCCGGTCTCGATCGTCCCCGGATATCTGAAGTTTGCTGAAGGCTCGGTTCTGGTCGAAACCGGGCAGACGCGTGTGCTCGTCGCGGTTTCGATCGAAGACCGTGTGCCGCCGTTCCTGCGTGGCAGCGGCCGTGGCTGGGTTACGGCTGAGTACGCGATGCTGCCCCGCTCCACGCAGACCCGCTCGAACCGCGAGTCCGTGGCGGGCAAGATCGGCGGCCGCACGCACGAGATCCAGCGGCTGATTGGCCGGTCGCTGCGCGCCGTCACCGACATGAAGCTGCTGGGCGAGCGCACCCTGACGGTCGATTGCGACGTGTTGCAGGCCGACGGCGGCACACGCACCGCGGCGATCACCGGCGCCTGGGTCGCGCTCTGGCTGGCCGGCAGCCGGGCGCGCGAGCAGTACCGGCTGGCCGGCAATCCCGTAACCGGCAAGGTGGCGGCCACCAGCGTCGGCATCGTCGGCGGCCTGCCCTTGCTGGATCTGTGCTACGAGGAAGACTCGCGCGCGGATGTCGATTGCAACGTCGTCATGACCGGCGATGGCCACTTTGTCGAGGTGCAGGGCACGGCCGAGGGCGCCACCTTCGGCCGCGGCGCCCTTGACGAGCTGCTGGACCTGGCCGAGGCGGGCATCCGCCGCCTCTTTGAGCTGCAACAGGCGGCGCTGCGCGGCGCCCGCCCGCCTCAGGCGTAATGACCGAGGTAGGTGCCGCCGATCACATGAATGTGGCCGTGCTCCTGGCTCTGCATGGCGTCGAAGCCGAAGTTCGAGAGCAGGCGAAAGCCGCTGGGACAGTGCTGCTCCCCCATCTTCGCCGCGATCGGTCCCACCTTGCCGATCATCGACGACCACAGCTCCGACTGGCTGAGATGCTGCTTCGGCACGGCGAGCAACATCACCGGCACCCAGCGCAACACGTTGCGGAAGACCAGCACGTCGTCGTCTTCGTAGAGGATGTCGGCCGGCTCCTGCCGTTGGATGATGCGGCAGAAGATGCACCAGCGGGCCACGCACGGCTCCTGCTGCCGGCAGCCCTGGGGATGCACGGCGGGCGGCCGCAGCCGCCCCGCCAGATTGTAGAAACGGCCGCACGCGCGGTCAACGCGGTGCCGGTCTGGTGGTCGAACCACACATGCACCGAGCGGCGACGGCCAGATCGGTGGCGCTGCATGCTCTCGGCTCAGGCGTCCGAGTGCCACCCATCGTACGGGCAGCGTTCAGCGGCTGCCGTGCGGCGTGTATGATCGCGACATGGCGCCTCGTGGAAATGCGCGTGCGGCTGGAGGAGCGGTGCCGGGCAGCTACGTGCTTTCGCTCGACCAGGGCACATCCTCCTCGCGCGCCCTGGTTGTCGATTCGCTGGGGTCGGTTGTCGCGGCCGTCGCGCGCGAGTTTCCGCAGATCTACCCGCGGCCCGGCTGGGTTGAGCACGATCCGGAGGCGATCTGGACCTCGCAGATCGAAGCCGCCCACGTCGCCATCGCCAGCGCCGGGATCAGCGTCGCCCAGATTGGGGCGATTGGCATCGCCAACCAGCGCGAGACGACGATCGTCTGGGAGCGAACCAGCGGCCGTCCACTGATGAACGCGATCGTCTGGCAGTGCCGCCGCACCGCCGATGCCTGTGCCGAGCTGCGCGCCGCCGGCGTCGAGCCGTTGCTGCGCGAGCGCACCGGCCTGCTGCTTGACGCTTACTTTTCCGGCACGAAGATCGCCTGGATTCTTGACAACGTTCCCGGCGCCCGGCGCCGCGCCGAGGCGGGCGAGTTGGCCTTCGGCACGGTCGACTCCTGGCTCCTGCACCGGTTAACGGGTGGGCGTGTGCACGCAACCGATCGCACCAACGCCTCGCGCACGCTGCTCTACAACCTGGCCGCCGACCGCTGGGACTCGGAGCTTTGCCGGCTGCTGCGCGTGCCCGAAGCGATGTTGCCGGAGGTGCGGCCATCGGCGGCATGGTTTGGCGAATCCGAGCCCTCGCTCTTCGGCCGCGCCCTGCCCATCGGCGGCATGGCCGGCGATCAGCAGGCCGCCCTCTTTGGGCAGGCGTGCAATGCCGCCGGCGCCACTAAGAACACCTACGGCACGGGCTGCTTCGTCTTGCAGTACACCGGCGGCGCCGTGCCCGCCCTCTCGCCCGGACTGATCGCTACCGCCGCCGCGGGCGCGACGACGGCGCCCGCGTTCGCGCTGGAGGGCAGTATCTTCATCGCCGGCGCGGCCGTGCAGTGGCTGCGCGACGGCCTGGCCCTGATCAAATCGGCCGCGGAGATCGAAGCACTGGCGGCCAGCGTTGCTGACACGGGGGGCGTGCACTTTGTGCCGGCCTTCGTGGGGCTCGGCGCCCCGTATTGGGACTCAAAGGCCCGCGGTCTGATTTCCGGCATCACGCGCGGCACCACGGCGGCCCACCTCGCCCGCGCCACGCTGGAGGCGATCGCCTTCCAAACCCGCGACGTGCTCGAGTTGTTCGAGCAGGGTCAACAGAGGCGGATTCCCGAGCTGCGCGTCGACGGCGGCGCCGCGGAGAACGACCTCCTGCTGCAGATTCAGGCGGATCTGCTCGGCCGACCGGTGGTGCGCCCCGTGGTGCGCGAGACGACGGCGCTCGGCGCGGCGTACCTCGCCGGCATCAGCGCCGGCATCTGGCGCGACGCCAGCGCCACCGCCGCGCTCTGGCGCGTCGACCGGCGCTTCGAGCCGCGAATTTCCGAGCCAGAGCGCGAGCGCCGCTACGCCGAATGGCAGGGCGCGGTCGCCCGCACCCGCGCCGCGGAATCCGCTTGATGCTATCGACTGCCGCCGCTGGACAGCCGGTGTATCCGCTCGGCTCCCGCGCCGGCCTGACCGGCGGCGCCCGCCGCTTCGATCTGGCGGTGATCGGCGGCGGCATCAACGGGGCGGGCATCGCCCGCGCGGCGGCGCTCGCCGGCCTCAGCGTGTGCCTGCTGGAGAAGTACGACTTTGGTTGGGGCACAACCTGGCGCTCGACCAAGCTGATCCACGGCGGCCTGCGCTACCTCGAACACGCCGAGTTCGGTCTCGTCTTCGAATCGCTGCGCGATCAGGCGTTATTGCTGCGCGACTATCCGGAGATGGTGCGGCCGCTGTCGCTGCTGTTGCCGGTCTACCGCGGCGCCAGGCACGGCGCGGCCGCGATCGGCCTCGGCCTCGTGCTCTACGACCTGCTGGCGCGCGGGCGGCAGCTCCCTGGTCACCACCGCTTCAACGCGCGTACTGCCGTCAGCCTGGAACCGGGCCTCCGTGCCGAAGGGCTGCGCGCCGTTTTCCAGTACTCAGACTCGCAGGTCGCCTACCCGGAGCGGCTGTGCATCCAGACCCTGATCGAAGCCGCGTCTGCCGGGGCGATCTGCCTCAACCGCGCGGAGGTGCGCGCGGTGCTGCGTGTCGGCGATCGTGCCGCCGGCGTGCGCGTCCACGACGCGCTGCTTCACCGCGACTTCGAGATCCAGAGCCGCGTCGTCGTCAACGCCGCGGGACCCTGGATTGACCACCTGCTCGGTACGCTCGACCGCCCGCCGCGGCGCCAGCTCGGCGGCACGCGCGGAGCGCACCTGGTTGTGGACTACGACGGCCAGGGACCGACGCACGCCCTCTACGCCGAGGCGCGCTCCGATCGCCGCCCCTTCTTCATCATCCCGTGGCGCGGTCGGCACCTGATCGGTACTACGGACACGCGCTTCGACGGCGCGCCCGAGACGGCCCGCGCCACGCGCGCCGATGTCGAGTATCTCCTGAGCGAGGCCAACGCGCTGCTGCCGCGCACGCCCATCGGCATCGACGCCGTGCAGTACGCCTACGCCGGCGTACGTCCGCTGCCGGCAAGCGACGGCGTCGCCGAAGGAGCGATTACCCGCCGCCATTTGATCCGCGAGCACGGCGAAGCCGGCTATCGCGGCCTCTTCTCGGTCATCGGCGGCAAGCTCAGCACCTACCGCAGCCTCGCGGACGATGTCTTGCGACGCATCGCGCGTTGCGCGCAGCCGCCCGCGCCGCCGGCTCCGACGCACGGTGCGAATTACCGTGCCGGCGGCGACGCAGCAGCGTGGGAAGCGACGCGTTGGCTGCTCGACCTGGTCGGACCGGCGACCGGCGATCACCTGCGCTCGCTGTACGGTCCGCGGCTGCCGCGACTGGCGCGGCTGGTCTCGGCCGAGCCGCGTATGCTGAAGCCGCTCTGCCCGCACGGCCCGGACATCCTCGGCCAGGCCTTGCTCGCCGCGAGGGAGGAAGGAGCTCAAAGTGTCGCCGATGTGCTGTTGCGCCGCGTGGGCGCCGGCTGGAACGCCTGCCTGGGCCGCGATGGTGTGGCGCCCGTCGCGGCGCTTCTCGCGGCGGAGTTGAAGTGGACACCCAGGCGGGCGGACCAGGCTGCCGGCGAGTACATCGCCGAGGCACGCGCGACCTTCCTGACGCCCGGCGGCAATCCACCTGCCCCATCTGCCCCGCCTGAAGCCGGCTAACACCGGACGGTTTGTGCTTTGCTCAGGGTATCTTGCACCGATCTTATGACGCGCGCTGTACGTGGCTCGGTTGACTTTACCGCCGCTCGCGCTACGATCCAAAGAATTGAGCGGTGCGGGCGGCCCCGGAGGGATGTGGTGTTCAGAAAACGTAAGGACGGCGGCGACCAGGGCTACGACCGCATCTCGAGGCTTGTCGAAGAGCGCCAACGCGAACTCGCTGAAGGCTCCAGCGAGGGCGAAGATCTCGAAGAGGACACGATCATCCTGCACGGCTCCGGCACACAGCCTTCGGCGGCGCCCGCCGAGGAAGAGCGGCCGGTCAGTCTTTTCAACGTTCGCGGTGGTACGCGGCCGGAGCCTGGCACGGCTGACTCGGCGCCCGCCGCCTCGGCGGCGCAGCACGCCGAGCCTGCCAGCTCCGCGCCGCTGATCGTCGAATCCGCGGAACGCGATCGCGAACCCGAACCGCCGACCTCGGAGCGCGAGCCGGCGCCGGACGAGGACGCGACCTTTCCGCTCTCTGCTGCCGGCTGGCAGCACGAACGCGCCGGCGCCGAGCTGTCGCCGATGGCCGTGCCCGATGTGCGGCCGTCCGGCGGAGAGGGTACGCTCGTGGCCGCGAACGCGGTCTGGGAGGGCAAGCTGCGCTCCGCCGGAGATGTGCGGGTGGAAGGCATCGTCGAAGGCGAGATCGACACCGCCGCGACGCTCGTCGTCGCGCCTGGGGCGCGGGTGCAGGGCACCATTCACGCGCGAGATGTAATGATCGCCGGCGAGGTCGAGGGCGATGTGATGTGCGAGCAGCGCCTGGAGGTGCTGCCCGGCGGCAGTGCGCGCGGCGAGATCAACAGCGGCACGCTGGTCGTGGACGAAGGCGCCTACATCGACAGCCGCTTCCAGATGCGACGCGAGGCAGAGGTACGCTGATGGGGTGCGGGGGCGTGAGCCGGATTCGCTTCTGGTCGGCGGCGGCGCGGTCGGCGGGCGCCGTCCGAGCGTACCGTTGCGGCTTCCTCGCCGGCCGGAGCGGAAGGAGCTGAATCATGGCCTCTGACCGGGGCGCCGCGTCGCGGCAGACACGCACCACCGGCAGCTTGATCGACCGCGATTCGCAGTTTAACGGCGTCTTTCGCAGCTCGGGCAACGTCACGGTCGTGGGCGAGTTCGAAGGCGAGATGCACTGCGACGGCACGATCACGATCGCTGATGGCTCCCTGGTGAACGGCACGCTCACCGCCGCCACCATTTCAGTGGCCGGACGGCTCTCAGGCGAGGTTCGCTGTCACGGGCGGTTCGAGATCCTTGCCAGCGGCCGAGTGAGCGCCCGCGTGGTTTCCGGCGCAATCATCGTGCGCGAGGGCGCCTTCTACGAAGGCGAGATGCGCATGCAGGACGCCGCCAGCGCCGCCGAGGCAGCGCCGGCGGCCGATGCGCCCGCACCGGCCGCGCACGGGCGCAACGGCCGCCCCACCGCGGCCGCCGAACACGCCGCCGAAAACGCTTGAACTGTCGCCGAGGCGCCCGCAATCCGGCCGGGCAGATTCAGCGCGGCGTCAGTTTCAGTTCGGCCGTTTCGACGCCGATGCTCAACTCTGCCTCGGCCGTCTCCCAGGGTAGCCCGTTCTCCACCTCTGGATTGCGCACAAAACGGCAATGCGCCGTCGTGATCGCGGCGCCCGTCGTCTCGTCAACTACCTCGTGGAAGTCGCCGCCGGCGATGTCCGCGTCCCACGTCGCTCCCGCCAGCTCGAGCGAGAGGTCGCCCTCGCGCAACGCTTCGCCCTGCTCGCGCGGCAGGGTCAGAGTCAACGAAAAGGACCAGGCGCCGGCGCCCGCCTCGTCCGCACCTGCAATCGTGTAGGCTCGCGTGCCGTTGAGGAAGCTCTGCCGCTCGACGACGTCGCCGTCGAACACGTAATCGTTCATCTTCCCGGTCACAGCTCAGGGGCCACGAACTGGCAGGCGCTCGCCACGGGGCCAGACCGCCGCATCAATACTCCAGGTCCCGCACGGCGCGGTAGCCGCGGTTGAAGTAGACCAGCGGCATAGCGCTTTCGTCCGAGCCCGCTGCCCGCACTTCGCCGACGACGATGCTGTGGTCACCGCCGTCGTAGATCTTGTGCACCGTGCAGTCCAGGTACGCAAGGCAGGGCGAGAAGATCGGACTGCCGGTCGGACCGTCGAACGTAGCCACGCCGTCGATCCGTTCCGCCGGCTCCCGGCCAGAGCGCGAGAACGCCTCACCCAGCGCCCGCTGATCGTCGCGTAGGACGTTCACGGCGAAGGCACCCCCCTCGTCCAGCAGCTCGTGCAGCCGGGCGTTACGCGCGATGCAGACGATGATCAGCAGTGGATCGACCGAAAGCGACGAGAACGAACTCGCGGTCATGCAGTAGACCAGGCCTTCGGTGCGCGTGGTGACGACGGTGACGCCGGAGGCCCACAGCCCGAGGGCGCGCTTAAACTGCGCGAGATCGACCGTCTGTACGCTCTCGGTCACCGTGTACCCTCCTGGCGCGGCTCGTCCCCGCAGGCGTGCCCGGGCAGGGCCACGTTGGCGTCAGTATAGGCGACTTACCGGGCCGCGGGAACCGCGAACAGGGCCGAACGCAGGCCGGCGCCGGCACGCGCCGCATCGTGTCCGCCGTTTGCCCCGTCCCCGGCGGTCGGCTACACTGCCAACCGTCCAGGCACCAGGGCGAATCGCGCCGGGAGGGGATTCGTTGGAGTCGGTCATCCACTGGCTGCACGACTGTCCCGATCCGTCGGGCGCCGGCGTAGGCGGTAAGGGCGCGAGCCTGGCGCGGCTCAGCGCCGCCGGCTTTCCCGTGCCTCCCGGCTTCGTGATCGGCGCCGCCGCCTACCGCGCCTGGATCGAGCACAACGCCCTGCAGCCGCGGATCGAAACGCTGGTGGCCACCCCCGACCTGCGCCTGCCCAGGGTCGCGCGCGCGGCCTGCGTGCCGCTGCTCGAAGCGGTCGCGGACGCGACCCTGCCCCCGGAGCTGGTCGAGGCCGCCGGTGCCGCCTACGCCCGTCTGCGCGAGCAACGCGGTGCTGCGCTGGTCGTCGCCGTCCGCTCATCGGCCCTCTCCGAAGACGGCGCCGCCTCGTCCTCCGCGGGCTTGTATGAGACATTTCTGAACCTGCGCGATGAGCAAAGCATGCTCGAGGGCGTAGCGAACTGCTACCGCTCGCTCTGGGCGCAACGGGCCGTGCAGTATCGCGCCTTCAAGCAGATCGACTCGGCGCACGAGGCGATGGGTGTGGTCGTCATGGAGATGGTACCGGCGCGCGTATCCGGCGTGGCCTTTACCGTCAACCCGGTGACCCGCGATGCCGGCGAAATCATGATCAACGCCAGTTGGGGGCTGGGCGAAGCGATCGTCTCCGGCAGAGTCACGCCGGATGCGTACATCGTGCGCAAGCACGACCTGGCGATCACGGGCCGTGAGATCTTCGATAAGGAGATCATGGTGCTCGCAGACCCAGCCGGGCAGTCTGGCACCGTCAGCGTAGCGCCTCCGGCGGCGAAACGCCTGTCCAGCGCCCTCAGCGATGCCGAACTCGAACGGCTCGCACGTCTCTGCCTGCGTGTCGAGCAGCACTATGGAGGCCCTCAGGACGTGGAATGGGCCTTTGACGACCAGCAGCTGTTCTTGCTGCAGTCGCGCCCGGTCACCGGCCTGGGATGAGCCGGCGCGGGCCTGGCGCCGCATACGTCGAGCCTCTGTGCGCGCCGGGCAGCGTGATCTACGTCTCGCGCACCGAGACGCCGTTCGGCCTCCTCTACCTCGCCTCCACGGACCGTCGCCTGATCGCCAGCGCCGGCCCCGACTGGGCCCGCACCTCGGCGCTTGCCTGGGGCGCGCTGCACTGGCCCGCCCAGGCGCTTGAGCCGGCCGGCGCGCTGCATCGACCCTTCCACAGGCAGGTCGCGGCCTACTTCCTCGGCAGGCTGCGCCGCTTCGAGCTCGAGCTGGCGCTCGACGGCGACACGCTGGTCGCCCGCGGCTGGCGCGCCGCGCTGGAGATTCCCTTCGCCTGCACGCTCACCTACGGCGAGCTGGCGCTTGATGCCGGCGCGCCGGGCGCCGCGCGGGCGATGGGCCGCTCAATGTCGCTCTGTCCGCTGCCGCTGTTTGTACCCTGCCACCGCGTGGTCGGCGCGGGCGGCAAGCCGTGCGGCAACCGCGAATCCTGGCAAAAGCGCGAGTCCCTGCTCGCCTTTGAGCGTGGCTGTAGCGCAGCTACCTGATCATGATTCCGCGTTATGCCATACTGTCCGATGCGGATTCGGGCGCACACATCGGCGGTGGGGTGGCAAAGCGGCATGGAACGAACGATCGACGAGCTGGACGAGCGCATCATCGAGGAGCTCCGCCATGACGGACGGCGCAGCCACGCCGAGCTCGCGCGCCGTCTCGGCGTCGCCGAGAGCACCGTGCGCAACCGCGTCTCCCGCCTGCTCAGCGACGGCTACATGCAGGTCGTGGCGCTCACCAACCTCGGCAGCCTCGGCTACAACGTCGAGGTGCTGATCAACGTCGAAGTGCAGGCCGGCGCCTTGACGCAGGTCGCCGAGGCGCTGGCGCAGATGGAGGAAGTGCGCTACGTGGGCCTCACCACCGGCACCTTCGACATGATGATCGGCGCCTCGTTCCACAACACCGACGAGCTGTTCGCCTTCATCTCCGAGAAGCTGAACAAGACGCCCGGCATCTGGCGCACACAGACCTCGCACGTGCTCAAGGTTTGGAAACGCAACTTCGACTGGTCCGTGCTCAGCCCCGGCCCGACGGCGTAGCCGGGTCCGCGGGGCTCAGCGCGGCTGCGCCTCGAACCAGCGCGCGATTTCGTCGCGATCGAAGGCCGGCAGCGATTGTGCGTCGCGCTCTGTCAGCGCAAGCAGCGGACCCGGCGGCGTGAACCCGCCGGCTTTCGCGGCGCTGATCCCATCGTGCCGCAACTGCCGCAGCGCGTCCCCCACGTCTTCCGCCGCCACCGCGGCCAGCAGGCAGCCGGACGACAGCAGGCCGAACGGATCGAGGCCGAGCGCCGCGCACAGGGTCCGCGTGATCGGCAAGAGCGGAACCTCACCCAGCCACACGCGTACGCCCAGATGCGAGGCTTCGGCCAGCTCGCGGATCGCCGTGGCGATGCCGCCTTCGGTCGCGTCGTGCAGCGCGTGCGGCCGGCAAGCGCTGCGCAGGCTGCGCGAAGCGGCGAGGACGCTGATGCCCGGATCATCGATCAGCGCAGCCGCTTCGGCGATCTGCTCCGCTGTCAGTCCCGCTGCAGAGAGCGCCGCCCCAGCCTCAGCCGCGAGCGCCGCGGTGCCCTCGACCGCGGCCGCACCGGCGACGATCAGCACGTCGCCCACCTTCGCCCCGCCGCTGCCGATCGCTCCCTCCGGCGGCGCCAGGCCGAGCATCGTACCGACCAGCACCGGCCGCACCACCGCATCGGTAACCTCGGTGTGACCGGTGACAATCTCTATGCCCAGCTCGAGGCAAGCCGTGCGAAGCTGCGAAAAGAGCGCATCGAGCTGCCGCTCGTTGGTTTCGGGTGGGAACAGCGCCGTCAGCGCCAGCCAGGAGGGCTCCGTGCCCATCGCCGCGATGTCGTTGGCGTTCACCTGCAGCGCGTACCAGGCGGAGCGCGCGGAAACGAAGGTGATCGGATCGGTGGTCACCACCAGCCGCGCATCGCCGATCGCGATCACCGCTGCATCTTCGCCCGGTCGCGGCCCCACGGCCACGCGCGCATCGACGTGCGGCAGCTGCGCGAGCAGCCGTTCGAGCACGTCCGGAGGCAACTTCCCGAGGCGCATCGCCGGCCGAACCTCGACATCGGGGCCGCGCGCTTGCCGGGGGGCGTGCACTGGCCCATGATCGTGGGCAACGCTATGCCCCGCCGGGCCGCGGGTCAAGGATGCGCATGTCAGTGCCGCTCCGCGTGCCGCTTGGTGCCGTGCTCGCCCTCGTCGGCGCGGCGGCGGCGATGGCCGGCACCTTCCTGCCTTGGGCACACATCACCGTGCTGCGCAACGCCCTCGTCGGCAGCTCGTTCACGCTCGATCCGACCGGCTGGAAGGGCGACGGCAACGCCGTCTTCATTCTGGGCATCCTCGCCGTCATCGTCGGCGGCCTGCTGCTCTGGCGCGACCGCGGGCGAACCGGCACGATCCTGCGCACGGCCCTCCTGCTCGGCGGCCTGGCCATCGTCGCCATCACCTTCTGGGACACGACCCACGTGGCCGACCGCTTCAGCTACGTCGGCCGCCGTTTGCAGGAGGAGCGCCGGCTCAACCGCGCGCCGCGGCTGCGCACCCGCATCTCGCCCGGCATCGTGATCTCGGCGGGAGGCGGCGTCTTGCTCGTCTTCGCCGCGGTCATCGATCGCTTCCTCGCGGAAGAAGAGATCGTCGTCGAGGAGGACGGTTCCGCATCCAAAAACGATACGTAGCACCCCAATCAGTGACCGTCGTAGACCAACGTCCCGCCGATCCATGTCCGTGCGACGCGCAGCTCCGGCGTCAGCGCCACCAGGTCCGCGCGGTACCCGGGCGCCACCCGTCCGCGGTCGTCGGCAACGCCGATCGCCTGCGCGGGGTTGAGCGAGGCCATCGCCGCTGCTTCGCGCAGATCGGCGCCGCCCAGCCGCACCGCGTTGCGCAGACAGACGTCCATGGTGGCGATACTGCCCGCCAGCGTGCCGTCCGCTGCCAGCGCTCGCCCGTCACGCACGGCCAGAGGCTGCCCGGCCAGCTCGAACTGCCCCGAAGCCGCACCGGCCGCCTCGATCCCGTCGGTCACGAGCACGATATTGGCTGCGCCACGCGCGGCGAGCAGCAGGCGCATGGCGCCGGCCGCGACGTGCACGCCGTCGGCGATCAGCTCGCAGCGCACGCCCGGTGCGGTAAGTGCAGCCGCTACCGGCCCCGGATTACGATGCATGAAGGGCCGCATGGCGTTGAAGCAGTGCGTGACATGGCGGGCGCCTAACTCGAAGCCGCGCAGCATCTCCTCGTAGGAGGCGTCCGTGTGGCCGAGGCTTGGCCGCACGTCGCTGCGGACAGCCTCCTCGATCACCTCCCTCGCCCCCGGCAGCTCCGGCGCGATCGTCAGCAAGCTCAGGTGTCCATCCGCGGCCTGAGCAAAGCGCGAAATCTGGCGCACGTCCGGCGGCAGCAGCCAGGAAGAAGCGAAGGCGCCGCGCCTGCGCGGGCTGAGATACGGCCCTTCGAGGTGAAAGCCCAGCAGTTGGGCGCCGGCGCCGATCTGGCCGGCCAGGTCGGCGCCCCGCCGCAGTGACCCCTCGATCGCCTCGGCCGTTGCGCCGATCGTGCCGGCGAGAAAGGCGGTTACTCCATGCCGCGGCGCCCAGCGTGCGTAGCCCAGAACCCGCTCCGGATGCGAGCCAATAAGGGAATGGCCGCCGCCGCCGTGCACGTGCACGTCAACAAAGCCGGGGACGAGCGTCAGACCGTGCAAATCGACCGGTTCGGCGGCCGGCGCCTCCACGTCTGCTCCAACGGCGACGATGCGGCCGCCGTCGATCAGTACCGCCGCGCGCGTCAGCCGGCGCTCGGGCGTCAGCACCTCGGCATTGCGCAGCAGCCGTGCCGTCATCGCGCCTCTATCGTGGCGATCTCCTGGCGCGGCAGAGGCCTACAGCCCGCCGACGAAGCGCCCTGGACTGAGCACCGCGTCCGGGTCATATGCCTGCTTCAGCCGGCGCATCAACGCAAGGTCCGGCGCAGCGAAGCCCCAGGCGTCGATCGTCCGCGCCAGCGCCGCCGGGGCGCGCTCGACGACCAGGTGCCCGCCGATCGCCGCCAACTCCGCCCGGGCAGCGGCGATCGCAGCGTGCGCCCCGGCCGCGGGCGCCTCGCGCCAGAATCCCCGCGCCGTGCCGCGCCCCGGCCTCGCCAGGATCGCCGGCATGTCCGCCTCGGGAAGTGTCAACGCTTCGAGGACGGCTACGGCGTGTGCGGTTTGCGCCGGTAGAACCGAAGCGCGCAGGATCACCGCCGCTGCCTGATCAGCGCTGCGCCCGTAGTCGCGGATGCCGTCGAACAGCCGGGCACGTTGCTCCGGCTCCAGCGCTGTGACCACGGGAGCGCCGGCCTGCGTGCAGAGCGTCATCGTGTCGCGCGTCTGCCGCTGCACCGCGTCAAAGGCCCCGAGAAAGAGGGCCGCCAGGAGCCACTGTCCGTGCTCCGGCTCGGCGCGCGACCCCGTGGCCAGGGCGGCGCCCGCCCGCGGCCCCAGCAGCTCCAGCGCCGCGGGAAAGAGCTGGCTCGCCAGTAGCTGCTGCGCCGCCGTGTGCGCCGCCGCCAGTGAATCGAACGTTGCCACCAGCGACCCCTGGCCGGCAAGACTGGGCCAGAGCTTGAACGTCACCTCGGTGATGATCCCCAGCGTGCCCAGCCCGCCGATGTGCAGCTTGGCAAGATCGTAGCCGGCGACGTTCTTCACGACTTTGCCGCCGGAGCGCGCCAGCCCCTGCCTCGGCAATGCCGTCTGCATGCCGATCACCAGGTCGCGGCCGGTGCCGTAGCGCAGCGCCCGCGGCCCGGCAGCGTCACACGCCAGGGCGCCGCCGATCGTGGCCCGCCGCGGCAGGGGAACATCCAACGGCAGCATCTGCCCGCGCTCGGCCAGCAGCGTCGCCACCGTATCCAGGGTGACTCCCGCCTGCACGGTCAGCGTCAAGTCGTCCGGCTGGTAGTCGACCACGGCGTTCAGCGCCGAAAGATCGACGAGCGCGTCCAGCCGCACTGGCGGGTTGCCCAGGTCGAGCATGGTGCCGCCGCCCAGAGCCGCCAGCGCCCAGCCGCGCTCGCCGGCGAGGCGCAGTACGTCTGCCACCTCCGCGGCGCTCGTGGGGCGTACGGAGATAGTCGGGCGCACGCCCGCCAGTTCGTAGCCGTCGAGCGCGCCGCCATCCAGCACCCGCGCTCCGGGAAGCGTCTCGCGCAGCGTCGCGGCGATCGCCGTGGCAGTCATGCTCGGCAGCTACACATAGTAGTCGGCGGCCAGCAGCTGCGCCCCGTGGCTGCCCAGGCCGACCTCGCCGCAGCCGGCGTGTGCTGGAAACGCCTTACAGGGGTTCAGCAGCGGCTCCGAACGAAAGGCCGACTTCAGCGTCTTCATCGCCGCCAGGTCGGCCGCGGAGAACGTAAGCGGCATGTACTCGCGCTTCTCCAGGCCGATGCCGTGCTCGCCGGAAAGCGAGCCGCCGGCGGATGCGCAGAGGCGCAGGATCTCGCCGCCCGCTTCCAGCACCTTTTCCGTGGCGCCGGGCACGCGCTCGTCGAAGAGGATGTTGGGGTGCAGGTTGCCGTCGCCCGCATGGAAGACGTTGGCGACGGTGAAGCCGTAGCGTTCGCCGATCGCATAGACCTCGTCCACGACGCGCATCAACTGCGTGCGCGGCACCACGCCGTCGAGAATGTAGTAGTTGGGGAAGAGCGAACCGAAGGCGCCGAAGGCGCCCTTGCGCCCCGCCCAGAGCTTCTCACGCTCGGCTTTCGTCGCGGCCTGGCGCACCTCGCGTGCGCCGAACTCGACGCACAGGTTCTCGATCTCGGCCGCCGCCGTGTCGACGAACTCGTTCAAGCCGTCCACTTCGATCAGGAGCACCGCCTCCGCGTCGAGCGGAAAGCCGCAGTGCAGCACCGGCTCGACCGCCTTGATGCAGACGCGGTCGATCATCTCCAGCGCCGCGGGCACGTAGCCGCGGCGGATCACCGCCGAAACCGTGCTGCTCGCCGCATTGACCGAATCGAAGATCGCCAGCAGCGTGCGCACCGACTCCTGTTCGCGCAGCAGCCGTACGCAGATCTTGGTCGCGATCGCCAGCGTGCCCTCTGAGCCGACGACGATGCCGGTGAGGTCATAGCCGGGCCGCTCGCGCCCCCAGCCGCCGACGCGCACGATCTCGCCGTCGGCCAGCACGAGCTCGAGGCCGAGCACGTGGTTCGTGGTCACGCCGTAGAGCAGGCAGTGCGGGCCGCCGGAGTTTTCGGCGACGTTGCCGCCGATCGTGCAGGCCTTCTGGCTGGACGGATCGGGCGCGTAGTAGAGCCCGTGCCTGGCGACCGCTTTGGACAACTCGAGGTTGACCAGCCCCGGCTCGACCACGGCGATGCGGTTTTCCAGGTCAAGCTCGAGGACGCGCTTCATGCGCGTCATGACGAGCACGATGCCGCCTTCGGTCGCCAGGGCGCCGCCGGAGAGGCCGGTGCCGGCGCCGCGCGGCACGATCGGCAGGCCGTCGCGCGCCGCGATCTTGACCACCTCCGAGACCTGCTCAGCCGAAGTGGGGAAGACCACGGCCGAGGGCCAGCCGCGGTCGATCGTGCCATCGTACTCGAAGGCGATCAGGTCGTCCGGCTCGGTGATCACGTTCGCCTTGCCAAGCATCTTCTGCAGGTCGTGGACGGTGCGACGGTCGATCACGCGAACGCTCCTCCCGGCGCCGGCGCGTGCTCCGGCCGGAACATCAGTGTATCGCGGTGTCGGCAGGGCGTCATCGCGGCCCGGGCAATGCTCACGGCCTATCGCTCCAGCCTTCGTCGGTACGCGGGTTCCACGATGTGCAGAAACTCGCGGTGCCGGCGGATGTATGCGCTGACGAAGGGGCAGAGCGGGATGACGGTGAGGCCTTGCGAGCGGGCATCCTCCAGCGCGGCTGCTGCGAGCAGGCTGGCGAGCCCGTGCCCTTCGAGCGGCGGCGGCACCTCGGTGTGGGTAAAGATGATCCGCTCGCCCTCGCGCCGGTACTCGACGAAGGCGGTCAAGCCGTCGCGCTGCACCTCGTAGCGCTTTTCTGTCGGGTTGTCGTGTACCGACGGCTTCTCGCCCGGCATCCTCGACCCCGCCCTGTCGTTCGTGAGCGCCGCGGCGACGTTCACCCGTACGCCGAGCGTACGCCATTCGACTCAGGATGGCACCATCGGCGGCGTATCATTCAAGCCGCGGGTAGTGGATGGAGCGGATGGCGCTTACGGTCGGCGAGATCCAGGCGGCTCAGCTGCGGCTGACCGGCGTGGTGCGCACCACGCCGCTGCTGGAGTCGCGCTGGTGGAGCGCGGTGGCGGGGGCGCCGATCTGGCTGAAGGCCGAGAACCTGCAACGCACGGGCTCGTTCAAGATCCGCGGCGCCTCCAACATGATTGGCCAGCTCTCGCCGGAGCAGCGGGCGCGCGGGGTGATCGCGGCGAGCGCGGGCAATCATGCCCAGGGTGTCGCCGTCGCGGCGCAGGCGGCGGGCATTCCAGCGCTGGTCGTGATGCCGGAGACGGCGCCGTTCGCGAAGGTCGAGGCGACCCGCGGCTACGGCGCCGAGATCGTTCAAGCCGGCGCGAGCTATCAGGAAGCCGCGGCGGCGATGGAGTTGATCGCCGCGGAGCGCGGCCTGACGGTGGTGCCCGCCTTCGACGACGAGCGCATCATCGCCGGGCAGGGGACGCTGGGGCTGGAGGTGGTCGAGCAGCTCCCCGATCTGGATCTCGTGATCGTGCCCGTGGGCGGGGGTGGGCTGGCCAGCGGCGTCGCCATCGCCGTGAAGAGCCTGCGGCCGCGGGCGCGCGTGATCGGCGTGCAGGCAGCAGCGGCCCCCGCGGCGGCGCGCTCGCTGCGCCGCGGCGCGGTCGAGTCGGTGAGTGCCACACTCACCGTCGCCGACGGCATTGCGGTGGCCCGCCCGGGTGCGATCACTTTCCCCCTGCTGCAACGGTACCTGGATGAGATCGTGGTGGTCGGCGAGGAGGCGATCTCCGAGGCGATTGTCGGGCTGATGGAGTACTCCAAGCTCGTCGTCGAGGGCGCCGGCGCGGTGGGCATCGCCGCTCTGCTGCGCGGCAAGATTCGCTGCGCCGGGCAAACGACGGTGGTTGTGCTCAGCGGGGGTAACCTCGACTTCAACCTGCTGGCACGGATAATCGAGCACGGCCTCGGCCAGTCGGGCCGCTACCTCAATCTGCGCGTGGCCATGGACGACCGGCCCGGTCGTCTGGCAAATGCTCTGGCGGTCCTGGCCGGGGCCGGCGCCAACGTGCTCGATGTGCAGCACCGCCGCACCGGCTCCGAGCTGACTTTCGGCCAGGTCGAAGTCGAGCTCCTGCTGGAAACGCGCAACCCTGCCCACGCCGAGGCCGTCTGCGCCGCGCTGCGCGACGCCGGCTACCGCGAAGACCCCGGTGAGCCGCGCCGCGGCCGCCGCTTCGTAATCTCCGCATGATCCGCACGAGGCGCTGAGCGCCGCGTCGCTTCGCCGGAATTGCCTCATTCGCCGATCCGCCGAACTCGACTGCTTCCCTACCGCCTTGCGTTGTGCCCGCGTAGAATGCTGCCAAACGGCAGAAGGGCGGTAGCAGCAGTGGCCTACACCGAGATCCTCTACGACACGGCCGAGGGCGTGGCGACGATCACGCTGAACAAGCCCGAAAAAATGAACGCGTTCAGCTCGAAGATGATCGAAGAGTGGACGGACGCGATCGACCGTTCGCGCCTCGACGACAGCGTGCGTGCCGTGATCGTCACCGGCGCCGGCCGCGGCTTCTGCTCCGGCATGGACGTGGCGGCCGAAGCCGGCGGTCGTGGCGTGCTGCGCACGGAGACCGGCCCGGCCGCCGCGCGCAACAGCCTGCGCTTCAACGTGCACCGCGTGGCGCGGGCGCTGCAGATCCTCGACAAGCCCTATATCGCCGCGGTGAATGGCCCGGCCGCCGGCGCGGGGATGGATATGGCCTCTATGGCTGATCTGCGCTTCTGCTCCGACACGGCGCGCTTCACCATGGCCTACGTGAAGATGGGCCTTATCCCCGGCGACGGCGGCGCTTACTTCCTGCCGCGCATCGTCGGACTGAGTAAGGCGCTCGAGCTGATCTGGACGGGCGACCTGTTCGGCGCCGAGGAGGCGCTGCGCATCGGCTACGTGAGCAAGGTCTTCCCCGCCGAGTCGTTGATGGAGGAGACACGCGCCTTTGCGCAGCGGCTCGCCGAGGGCCCGGCCGTCGCCATCCAGCTTGCCAAGCGGCTGGCCTACCGCAGCGCCGACGCCACGCTCGAGCAGGCGCTTGACCTGGCGCAGTCCGCGATGGTGATCACGCAGTCCACCGATGACGCCAAGGAAGGCCCGCGCGCCTTCATGGAGAAACGCAAGCCGAACTTCCAGGGACGCTAGGTTACAGGTTACCGGTGACGGGTGACAGGAGGGTTCATCGGCGGTCCCCACTGTGACCTCTTACCCGTCGCCTGAAGAGGCGCTCAGCGATGGATTTCTCCTTCTCGCCCGCGCAGAACCGCTTCCGGCAGGAGGTCCGCGACTTCCTGCGCGAGCATCTGCCGGCCGGCTTCAACGTGCGCAACGACCGCGAGGCGCTCTCGAACGAGGAGTTCGCCTTCAGCCAGCGGTTCGCGCAGAAGCTGGCGGCGAAGGGCTGGCTGACGATGTCCTGGCCGCAGGCCTACGGCGGCCGCGCTGCCGACCCGATGGACCAGCTGGTCTACAACGAGGAGATGGGCTACTCCGGCGCACCGCTGGGGTTCGGCTTCGGCACCAACCTCGTCGGCCCCACGCTGATGGTGCACGGCACGGAGGAGCAGCGGCGCGCCCACCTGCCGCCGATCGCCCGCGCCGAGGTCTTCTGGTGCCAGGGCTTCTCCGAGCCGGGCGCCGGCTCCGACCTGGCCGGCCTGCAGACGCGCGCCGTGCGCGACGGCGACGAGTACGTGGTCAACGGCCAGAAGATCTGGACCAGCGAAGGCCACCAGGCCGACTGGATGATCTTGCTCGCCCGCACCGATGTCGAGGCGCCGAAGCACAAGGGGATCTCCTATTTCCTGGTGGACATGAAGACGCCGGGCATCCAGGTGCGGCCGCTGGTCAACCTGATGAACAGCCACGCCTTCAACGAGGTGTTCTTCGACAACGTGCGGGTGCCGCGCCAGAACCTGGTGGGCGAGGAGAACCGCGGCTGGTACGTCGCCACCACGACGCTCGACTTCGAGCGCTCCGGCATCACGCGCGTGATGCTCTCGCTGCGCATCTTCGAGGACGTGGTGGCCTTCGTGCGCGAGGCGGCGAGCCGCGGCGAGGCATGGGCGCAGGCGCCAGGCGTGAAGCACCGGCTCGCCGACCTGCGCGTTGCGTTTGAGATCGCCCGCATGCTGGCGCGCCGCGTGGCCTGGCAGCAGTCGAAAGGAATCATCCCGAACTACGAGTCGTCGATGGCGAAGCTGTTCAGCTCGGAGCTGAACCAGCGCTTCTGTGAGGCGGCGATCAACCTGCTCGGCCCCGGCGGCCAGCTCGAGCCGGCCTCGAAGTGGGCGCCGCTGCAGGGGCGCATCGAGCGCGCCTACGAAGCCGCCCTCTCCTACAAGATCGCCGGCGGCACCAGCGAGATCCAGCGCAACGTGATCGCCACGCGGGGGCTCGGCCTGCCGCGGGGCTGAGCCGCCCAGCTCTTGCAGGCGTGCTCAGTGGTGGGCGGGCCTGGTTTTCGCCTACGACGGCGGCTCACCGGCCGGACCCACGGACTCGCGAAGGCCCCGAACCAGGGCCCGCAGGCCGAACTCGAACTGTGTCTCGGATGCGAGCGTACCGAGTTCGCTGAGCACGGCCTCGACGTGCGGGAACTGCCCGGGCTCCAGCCGGGCGAAGCCCTCGCGCCACTGCGCCGCGTAGACGACCGCAGGCTGGGCGTGAACACGCGCCACTTCCCAGATCGTGAAGCCCAATGTGTAAATCAGCACCGTATATACGGCTCGCAGCGCCGGCTCACCCTCAAAACCATCCGGCTGCAGCCGAGCGAGCAGCGCCTCGACGCCGCGGAAGATGCCCGGACCCACCACGGCGCGGCGTGCCATGACCTCCGCGACGCCGGGATGCGCAAGTAAGACGCGGCGCATGCCGCGTCCCCAGCCCGCCAGCGTGCCGAGCGCGTCGCGCGATTCCGCTGCTTCGATCCGTACGTCGGCGATGGCGCGCATCGCCACGGCGTCCAGCAGCTCCTGCTTGCTCTGCACGTAGCGGTAGAGCGTCATCACGCCGGCATCGAGCTGGCGCGCCAGCCGCGGCATCGAAAGCGCCGCCACGCCTTCGGCATCGACCACGGCAAGCGCCGCCTCGACGACCGCCTCGCGCGTGAGCGAGCCGCGCGGCCGCCGAACCCGCGCCTGCCGAGCGAACTTCAGGCCGGACGTGGAATTTTTCGACATTCTCCGCAAACCCCCTTGACGAACCTCGATCCCAGGTTTAGCGTAATCATTACGGTATGCCGTATGCAAGGTAAGCGCCGCGAGGTGTGAAGGCGAGCAGAGGCGAGGAGCGCCGGCACGCTGCCCGCCGACTCCGCCAGAAGGGAGGGAAAAGCATGACCGCTCGAGCCGACGCCAACCACCAAACGTTGGCCCAACCCGGACATTGCCGCGCGCACGGCGTGGTGCAGGCCACGAAGCAGGTGCCAAAAATCCGCTTCCCCTTCATTGTGTACGGCGCCCTGCGCCTGTGGGCGAGCCGGCGCCCCTTCACCTGTCCCGTCTGCGGAGAGACGGTCGGACGCGCCTAACGGGTGGGGGAATCCCGTCCGTCGGCGTGCTCCCTGAGCGGAGAGACGGCGATGTGCCAGACGGCTTCCGACGTGGTGATCAGTGTGCGCGGGCTGCGCATGACGTACGGGGACTTTGAGGCGGTGAGGGGAATCGACCTGGACGTTTGCCGCGGCGAGGTGTTCGCGGCGCTGGGGCCGAACGGCGCCGGCAAGACCACCACGATCGAGATTCTGGAAGGCTTCCGCCAGCGCACCGGCGGCACGGTGTCGGTCCTCGGGGCAGATCCGGCCACGGCGGACGGGGCATGGCGGGCGCGCATCGGCGTCGTCCTCCAGGAATCGCAGCCCGAACCCGAGCTCAGCGTGCGCGAATGTCTGGCACTCTACGCCGGCTACTATCCCCGGCCGCGCCCGATCGACGAGACGCTCGAGCTGGTCGGGCTGGCGGAGAAGCGCGGCGCCTTGTGCGGCCGCCTCTCCGGCGGCCAGCGCCGGCGGCTGGATGTGGCGCTCGCGCTGATCGGCGATCCCGAGCTGATCTTCCTGGACGAGCCCACCACCGGCTTCGACCCGGCCGCCCGCCGCGCCGCCTGGGAGGTGATCGATGGGCTGCGTCAACTCGGCAAGACGATCATCCTCACCACGCACTACATGGACGAGGCGCAGGCGCTCGCCGACCGCATCACCGTGATCGCCGCCGGCCGCGTGGTAGCCGAAGGCACGCCCGAGACCCTGGGCGGGCGCGATGCCGCCGCCTCGATCATCGCCTTCACCCTACCCGCGGGTGTGGCCGTAAGCGATCTGCCCGCGGCGCTCACCTCCGGGGCCAAGGCGATCTCCGCGGAGCGGGTGGAGCTGTGCACGCCCCGTCCCTTGCCACAGCTCGGCCTGCTCGCGGCCTGGGCTGCCGAGCGCCGGCTTGATCTTCCCGACCTCACCGTCAGCCGCCCCACCCTGGAGGACATCTATCTGCAGCTCACCGCAGGAGGTGCAGCGTGAAGCGGTCGTTCGCCGGGCTGATCGCGCACGAGACGCGCTACGACGGGCTGGTCTTCCTGCGCAACCGCCAGAGCCAGTTCTTCACGCTGGCGCTGCCCGTGCTCTTTCTCGTCATCCTCGGCTCGGTGTTCAGCGGCGGCAGCGTTGACGTTGGCGGAGCACGGCTCAAGACCTCGGTCTACTACGTGCCCGGCATCATGACGCTCGGCATCATCGCCGCCTCGTTCATCAACCTGGTGATCTCGGTGACCGCCGCGCGCGAGAGCGGCATCTACAAGCGGCGTCGAGCCACGCCCGTCCCGGCAAGCGTGATCATCACGGGGCGTGCCCTGATTGCCGTGCTCGCGGCGCTGGCGATAGCGGCCGTGTTGCTGGCGATCGGCTGGCCCGCCTACGGCGCCAGCCTTCCCGGCCGGACCGCGCCGGCGTTCATCCTCGCCATCATCGTCGGGGCGTTGGCGTTCTGCTGTCTCGGCTACGCTCTGGCGAGCCTGATCGAGAATGCGGACGCGGCTCAGCCGCTGACACAGGCGATCGTGCTGCCGCTCTACTTCATCTCCGGCGTGTTCGTGCCGCTGTCGCAAATCCCCGCCTGGTTGCGAAACGTTGCCGCCGTGTTCCCGGTCCGGCACCTTGCCCGGGCGCTGCTCACGGCCTACAACCCGCACACCGGCGGGGCGGGCTTCGCCTGGCGAGACCTCGGCGTTGTGGCCCTCTGGGGCGCCGTCGGCCTTGCCGTCGCGCTGCGGCGTTTCAACTGGCTGCCGCGCGGCTGAGCGCCGTCAACCGCCGCCGGATCTACCTCCGCGGGACAAGCGCTCGCCATGGCCAAACGAAAGCAACAACTCGCGTACTGCGCCGCCGCGACCCGATGCCAGCAGCCGCTCGATGTCCGCCGGCGTGTCCAGGTCGTCCTGCAAAAAGGACACCACACGCCGCTCACCGGGAACTCCGGCCTCGCGGGCCGCGGCTTCGTGCGCGGTGGCGCTGTTTCGCCCGTAATGAAACGGGATGGCAGCCGGCGGCAATAACAGGAGCGCATTGGTGCCGTCGTCGCGCGCGGGACAGAGCCGCACGAGTGGCCCGTCGCCCGCGCCCGCGCTGAAGGCGTCGATCGCGCGCGCGTCGATGCCGGCGATGTCCGCGTGCAGCACCAGCAGTCCGGCCGGCGGCTCGGGTCGCGCCAGCAGCTCACGCCGCGCCGCTTCCAGGGCATCGTTGAGCCCGCGCGTGCCGGATGGCTCCGCGAGGCTGCGGGCGCCCAGAGAGCCTGCGAGGCCGGCTGCGTCCGCGTCCGAGCTGATCAGATAGACATAGCGCACCGCGGTCGCCGTGGTCAGTGCCTTCAGCGCATCGGTCAGCAGCAGGCGGGCCAACGCCTCGCGCTCCGGCGGCGTGAGCAGCTCCGAGAGCCGGCCCTTGGCCTGGTCGAAGCGCTTAAACGGCAGCAACGCGTCGATTACCGGCGAGCCGTCCATTAGCGCGTCACGGCGTCCAGCGCTGTTAGCGCCAGGGCGGCCTTCTCGTAGCTGCCGCGCATGATCGTATCCGTCACGATCGGCCGCAGGCCCAGGGCCGCTACCCGAGGTGTGAGCGCCGCATCGGCGTTGTCCAGCACGAATGCGCCGGCAACGTCTCGATAGATCTCCGCCACCTGCGCGGCACTGTTCTCGTAGCCGAGCGATTGCAGCATCTTCGCCGCCGGACCTTTGATCGTCTCGCCCGCCACGATCGGGCTGACGGCCACGCACTGCTCACGCCGTGCCCGCAATGCATCGCGCACGCCCGGCAGGGCCAGGATTGGGCCGATGCTGACGAAGGGATTGCTTGGCGCCAGCAGGATCACGGCTGCCGTGCGCAGCGCCTCCAGCACACCGGGCGCGGGCTGCGCCACCTCGATGCCGGCGAACTCGATCTTCAATACCTCGTCTTCGGTGCGCCGGCGCACGAAGTAGTCCTGGAAGGCCAACCGGCCCGCCGGCGTCAGCACCTCCGTGCGCACGCGCTGGTCCGACATCGGCAGCAGGCGCAGTTCAAGGCCGTAAGCTGCGGCAATCTCGGCAGTGACCTCGCTGAGTGTGGCGCCCTGCGCCAGCCGCGTGCTGCGGTGCAGCGCCGTGGCCAGGTCGCGGTCGCCGAGATTGAACCATGGCTCGTGGCCGAAGCGCGCGAGGCCGGCGACGACGTTGGCGCTGTCGTGGAGCAAACCGAAGCCGCGCGCCGGATCGATCTCGCCGGCGAGCGTATAGATCACGATGTCCACATCCGGCGAGACGTGCAGGCCGAAGAACTCCAGGTCGTCGCCGGTGTTCGAGATCACGGTGATCTCGCGCTGCGGCACGTGGCAGAGCACGCCCTGCAAGAACCGCGCGGCCCCAACACCGCCTGCCAGTACCGCAATCACCCGCGGCGCTCCGTGCGCCCGCCGCCTCCAAATCGCCTCGGCCGGGACGCGAGACGAGCATAGGTGCAGGGCGGAAAACAGGTCAAACAGCACCGCGGCACGACGAGCCGTAAACCCTTCGGTCGTTTGACCCTCCGCTTGCGGCTTCCGTATGCTGAACCCGGCTAAGGCGACGATTGCGCGCCGCATCCGCGTCCGCGATCGGAATGCGGCCAGAGAGCGGAGTTGTGGCTGCGAATCCCATGCCGGCGCCCCCCGGTTTCATGAAGCTCGATCTGCATATCCACACCCCCTTCTCCGCCTGCTACATCGACCACATGAAGCCGGAAGCGCAGCGGAGCACGCGGCCCGAGGAGATCGTGCAGGCCGCGATCGCTGCCGGCCTCGACGGCATCGCCGTCGTCGATCACAACGGCGTGGAGATGGTGCAGGCGATCCGCGAGGCCGCGTGCGGCAGCGCGCTGACGGTCCTGCCCGGGACAGAGCTCTCCACCCGCGGCGGCCACCTGCTCGCGATTTTCGAGGAGGACTGCAACCTCGACCGCATCCGCGAGCTGCTGCTGGCGGTCAACTTCCCGCCTGAGATCTGGGGCGACGGCTTCACACGCTCGGATGTCTGGATGGACAAGGCGATCGAAGAGGTGGTCGTGCGCGGCGGCCTCGCCATTCCCGCGCACGTCGATCGCGAGCCGCGCGGCTTCCTTGCCTCCGACGAGCTGCCCTCGGACAAGCTGCGCATCTACAACCATCCCGGCCTCGCCGCGCTGGAGATCACGGACCCCACGCGCAAGGAGCGTTGGACTAACGGCAAAGACCTGCGCTATACGCTGCCGCGCGCCTGCATCCAGAGCTCGGATGCCCACGCGCCCGAGGAGGTCGGGCGCCGGCCAACCTTCATGCAGATGGAGACGGTCACGCTGGACGGCATTCGCGCGGCGATCGCCGACTACCACACAGCCATCGTCTTTCCGCCCGCGGTCAGCGCGGCGGCCTGAGAGCGGCGCCCACCGCTGAGTTACAGGAGGGGGTAACCGTCATGGCCGTGCTCTATGAGCGACAGGAGAATATCGCCCTCATCACCCTGGACCGGCCTGGCAGCCTCAACGCGATCAACCCCGATCTGACGCGCGAGCTCGGCGAAGCCTGGCAGCGCTTCGAGCAGGAAGAGGACGCCCACGTCGCCATCCTCACCGGCGCGGGCCGCGCCTTCTGCGCCGGGCTGGACATGAAGGAGGCGGCAGAACGCCTGCGTCGCGGCGAGGCCAGCACACCGCCCGGCGCCTCGATGCGCATGCCAAACCCGCGCACGATCCTGAAGCCCACGATCGCCGCCGTGAACGGCGCGGCCGCGGGCGGCGGCGTCTCCTTCGCGCTGAGCTGCGACCTTGTGCTGGCGAGCGAGTCGGCGCAGTTCGTGCTGCCCTTCGCCGCCCGAGGCCGCGGCGGCGCGCCGGTGGCGCTCGACCTGGCGCGCAAGACCAGCATCAATGCCGCCCTCTACGCCGCGCTCACCGCCGGACGCATCGACGCGCCGACGGCGCTGCGCCTCGGCATCTGCCACGAAGTGCTGCCGCACGACGATCTGCTGCCGCGGGCGCTGGAGCTAGCCGAGAAGATCGCCGGCTTCTCGCTGGTCTCGCTCAAGAGCATCAAGAGTGCGCTCTACAGGGCGCTGGACGTCGGCTTCGCGCAGGCGATGCGCGAGGCCTCCGGCGACTGGGACAGCGCCGTGCGCGACTCGAAGGACATGCGCGAGGGCACAATCGCCTTCGACGAGAAGCGCCGGCCGCAGTACGAGTCCGCGACCGGCCCGGCAAGTTGAACGGTCGTTGCCGTGACGCCGCCGACACCGCCCTACCAGCCGCTGCTCAGCCAGCTCTGGACGCCGATCGTGGCGATCACGTCGTCGTGCCAGGGGCAGGACGGCGCCCAGATCGCCGTCTCCGCGCACGGCGCCTCGATCGTGCCCGACCGCCCGCGTATGCTCGTGCAACTCTACAAGCGCAACCTCACGCACGACCTGGTGCGCGACTCCGGCGTCTTCGCGCTGCACCTGCTGTCGCGGGGCCAGGAAGAGCTGGTCCACCGGCTCGGCTTCTCCTCCGGCCGACGCGATGCACACAAGCTCGACGGGCTGGTGAGCCGGCGCGGCGTGACCGGCAGTCCGCTGCTCGACGGCGCGCTTGGTTATGTCGAGTGCCGCGTGATCAATGCGATGGACGGCGGCGATATGACCTGCTTCCTCGGCGATGTCGTGGCCGGCGAGCTTACGGCTGACGGCGCCGAGATCCCCGCGCGCGTGCTCTGGTGGTATGCGCTGCGACGCGAAATGCCCGAGACCTGGCAGCGCGAGTGGGACACGAAGATGGAGGCCGAGCTCGCCTTCAGCGCGCCGATCTTCGACGCGATCGCTCGATCGCCGTGGCGCCCACCGCGGCGTTCGACCTGATGCTTCGCATATGCTATTATATGTGTGCAGGATTGTAGGCTAGTTCGAAAGCGAGACCCAGGCCGTGGTTCAGGACAAGACTTTTCGCAGAACGAATCAGCGCTGGCGCGCGCCGGAGTTCGACCGATTGCTGCGCGCCGTGCGTCTTGAAGACGTGACCCCTCCGGCAGAGCGCTTCGCCGGCATCGCGCTCACGCTCGAGCGCAGCCGGCACAGTGTGCGGACGATGTGGTTGGAGCTGCGCGACGCGGGGCTGCGCGGCAAGGCCGCTGGGTCGCCGGCGGTCGCCGCGTACGTGCGCCGGCGTTTCCCCGCCGTCGCGCTGCCCGAGACCGAGTCGCTCGATGCGGCGATCGCCGCGTACCGAGAGGCGCGACGCCAGGCCGACGCGCTGCTGGAACGCGTCTTCGCGCTCGCCGGAAGGGACGCCGAGGCGCTGGCGGCGCTGCGCCAGGCATTGCAAGGCTCCGCTGCCGCGCCGCCGGAGATACGGCCGGCGGCGTAGGCCGGATGCATGGCCGGCCCGATTGTGCCGTTGGGCATTCGATTCATACAATGCATCCAGAACAGTGAACGACACGGACAGATGGCCGGGGCGATCGCTCCGGCCGTTCGCAATCCGCGCAGCGTCACTCCGCGGGAGCGGGCGATGGTGATCGAGCAAGGTGGTATCGCCGCCGTCGTGGCGGAGGCGCGGGAAAAGCTCGCGGCCTGCCGCGACGAGCCGGAGCTTGAGCGCTGGCACACCGAGTTTCTCGGCCGCAAGGCGGGCAAGCTCAACGCGCTGACGCGCTCCGTCGGCACGCTTCCGCCCGATCAGCGCCGTGCGGCGGGGATCGCCGCAAACGCGGCGAACCGCGAGCTGGAGCAGGCGTATGAAGCCCGCGCCGAGAACTTCCGCCGCGCCCGCCTCGAAACATCGATCGCCGAGGGCAAGCTCGACGTGACGTTGCCGGGACGCCGGCCGCAGATCGGCCGGCTGCATCCCGTGACGCAGACGCTGCGCGACCTGCTCGCCGCCCTCACCGACCTGGGCTTCCAGGTTGCCGAGGGGCCGGAAATCGAGACGGATTACTACAACTTTGAGATGCTGCGCATTCCGCAGGACCACCCGGCGCGCGACATGTGGGACACGCTGTGGCTCGACCCGCTGACCGAAGGCCGCCGGCCGTTGCTGCTGCGCACCCACACCTCGCCCAACCAGATCCGCGTGATGGAGCAGCGCCAGCCGCCGATCCGCATCGCCGTGCCGGGCAAGTGCTATCGCTTTGAAGCGGTAGACGCGAGCCACGAGTGGCAGCTCACCCAGATCGAAGGGTTGGCCGTGGACGAGGGCATCACGCTGGCCGATCTGAAGGGCACGCTGGGCGAGCTGGCGCGGCGCATGTTCGGCTCCGAGCGCCAGGTCATGCTGCGCCACGCCTACTTCCCCTTCGTCGAGCCGGGGGTGGAGATGGCCGTCGATTGCTTCGTCTGCGGCGGCACGGGCTGCGGCCTCTGCAAGGGCACCGGCTGGATCGAGATCCTGGGCGCGGGCATGGTGCACCCTGAGGTCTTGTCAGGTGTCGGCTACGACCCGGTGCGCTACACCGGCTTCGCGTGGGGGCTCGGTGTCGAGCGCGTGGCCATGCTGCGGTACGGCATCGACGACATCCGCCACTTCTACGGCAACGATCTGCGCTTTCTGGAGCAGTTTTAGATCGCAGCCAACCGCATCTGGTCTCATTACCCGGTGCTGCGGGCTGGGGATTGAAACGGGGTAGCCGTGCGCGTGCCTACAATCAAACGTGAGGAGAACGAGCCTCTGTGCGCATCTCGCTTGAGTGGCTGAAGGAGTACGTCGATCTGACGCTGCCGCCCGAGCAACTTGCGCGGCGCATCACACTGGCGACGGCCGAGGTCGAGGAGATCATCGCGCCGCCGGCCTGGGAAGGCGTCTCCGTCGGCGCGGTCGAGACGTGCGAGCGCATCGCTGGCTCGGATCATCTCAGCTGCTGCACGGTGCGCGCGGCTGATGGCGTGCACCAGGTCGTCTGCGGGGCGCCGAACGTGGCCGCCGGGCAGAAGATCGCCTACGCCGCGATCGGCGCCGAGCTGTTCAGCCCGCGCGCCGGCAAGCCGCAGAAGCTGAAGCCCGCAGTCATCATGAAGATCGAATCGGACGGCATGATCTGCTCGGAGATGGAGCTCGGCCTCTCCGAGAACCACGAGGGCATCCTCGTGCTGTCCGACGAGGCGCCCGTCGGCACGCCGCTGCACGATTATCTCGGAGACACGGTGCTCGTGGCGGGAGCATGGGCGCACCGCGCGGACCTGCTCGCCATGCTCGGCATCGCCCGCGAGGTCGCGGCGCTCACCGGCCAAAGCGCGCGGGAGCCGGATTCCAGTTTCGAGGCGATGGGCGGCCCGATCGCGGGCACGCTTTCAGTCGAAATCGCCGACCCCGACCTTTGCAACCGTTACGTCGCCGCCGTGATCGAAGGCGTCACGCTGGGTCCTTCGCCGTTGTGGCTGCAGCGCAGGCTCGAGGCCGCGGGCGTGCGCGCGATCAGCAACGTGGTGGACATCACCAACTACGTGATGCTGGAGTTCGGCCAGCCGCTGCACGCCTTCGACTACGACACCGTGGAGGACAATCACGTGATCGTGCGCCGTGCCCGCGCGGGCGAACGCCTGACCACGCTCGACGGCGTCGATCGCGAGCTGACGCCCGACATGCTGCTGATCACCGATCCGGGCGGGCCGATCGGCCTCGCCGGCGTGATGGGCGGGGCGAACAGCGAAATCAGCGAGCGGACGAAGACGATCCTCCTCGAAGCGGCAAACTTCCACGGCATGAATATCCGCCGCACTTCGACGCGTTTGGGCCTGCGCAGCGAGGCGTCGTCGCGCTTCGAGAAGCAACTGCCGGCCGAGCTGGCGCTGAAGGCCGCGCGACGCGCCGTGCAACTGATGGTCGAGCTGTGCGGTGGCATGGCGCGTGAGGGCTTCATCGACGTGTACCCCGTGCCGCAGCCGCCGCTGCGCATCGAACTGAGCGCGGCGCGGCTGCGCCAGGTGCTCGGCATCGAGGTTTCGACCGCCGACGTGACGCGCACGCTGCGGGCGCTCGGCTTCGGCTGCGAGTGGCAGGCACCCGATCGCTACCTGGTGGACGTGCCCTACTGGCGCATGGACGTGCGCATCGCCGACGACGTGGTCGAGGAGGTGATCCGCATCCTCGGCTTCGACCGCCTGCCGAGCACGACGATCGCCGGCCGCATCCCCGAGCTGCTGCCGCAGCCGCGCCGCCTGCTGCGCGAGCGGGTGAAGGACGTCCTCGTCGCCGCCGGCGCGCAGGAGATCATCACCTATTCGGCCGTGAGCGAGGAGCTGCTGCGCAAGGTCACGCCTGCCGAGGACCTGGCGATCCTGCAGCCGCTGCGCATCGTCAACCCGCTCAGCGCCGAGCACGAGCTGATGCGCACCAGCCTGCGCGGCTCGCTGCTGGCAACGCTGGCCGACAACCTGCGCCTGCGCCGCCCGGCGCTCTCGCTGTTCGAAACCGCGGTCGTCTATCTGCCCGCAGAGGATCGCACGAAGCTGCCGGAGGAGCGCGAGACCCTTATCGGCGCGATCTGCGGTGAGCGGCTGGACCGCTGGGGGCACGCCGGGGGCGAGCCTCTCGATTTCTTCGATGCCAAGGGCCTAATCGAAGCGCTGGACGAACGGCTGCGCATCGGCCTGAGTTACCACGCGGCTGCGGACACGATCCTGATCGACGGCCGCGCCGCGGAAGTCCGCGCCGGCGAGCAGGCGGTGGGCGTCGTCGGCCAGGTGCATCCCGACGTGCTGGCGCGCTTCGGCATCGAGCGCGACGTCTTCCTCTATGAGCTGAATCTCGCCGCGCTGCTGCCACTGGTGATGGCGATCCCCGGCTACGCGCCGATTTCGCGCTTCCCCGCCGTTGTGCAGGATCTGGCGCTCGTCGTCAACGAGGATGTGCCGGCGGCCGATCTGCTCGCCGCCATTGCGCGGTCGAAAGCGGTCTCGCAGGTCACATTGTTCGACGAGTACCGCGGCGATCGCATCGGCGCAGGCAAGAAGTCGCTCGCCTTCTCCGTCAGCTACCAGGCGCCAGATCGGACGCTCACCGACGCCGATGCGGCCAGGGAGCAGGAGCGCATCCTGCGCAGCCTCGGCCACCAGTTCGGCGCGGAGCTGCGCCGGTAGCGTCGCACTGCGCGGCAAGCGCCGGCCGCGCTCGCCCGGTGCCGACGGGTTGAATTCGGCGGCCGCGAGCGGGCGCAATCCCATGCATAGCGGCGGCTACGCCGTGGCCGCGGCCTCCTTCGGCGCGAACTCGTTGCGCAGGCCCTGCGCGAGCGTCTGCGGCACGACCCGTGCGAGTTCATCTACGGTCCACATATCGCCGGGCGCGAAGATCGTGCGCTCGGGCACCGGCTCTGAGTAGAGCGATACCTGGTTGCCGCGCACCATGAAGGTGCGTCCGTTGATGTTCTGCGCCTCATCCGTGGCGAGATAGACAACCATCGGCGCCACCGCCTCGGGTTTCAGCTCGGCCAGCGTGTTGGAGCCGGCGCGGGTGACGCCCGCCGCGGCCGAGCGCCGCGCCGCCTCGGCCACCTCCGGACTGAGCGTGAGGCGTGTACCGGCGGTCGGGCGGATGGCGTTGCAGGTGGCGCCGTAGCGGCCGAGGTCACGCGCCACCGTGCGTGTCAGGCCGACGATCCCCTCTTTGGCCGCGCTGTAGTTCGCCTGGCCCATGTTGCCGAGGCCGGAGGTGGACGAGGTGTTGATGATGCGGCCCGATCGCTGCTGGCGGAAGATCACGCCGGCCGCCTTGATCGTGGTGAAGTGGCCCTTCAGATGCACGTCGACGACCGCGTCCCACTCTTCTTCGGACATGTTGAAGACCATGCGGTCGCGCAGGATGCCGGCGTTGTTGACGAGGATGTCGAGCCGCCCGAACGTGTCGAGCGCCGTCTTCACCATGCTCTCGCCGCCCTGCATCTCCGCGACGTTGGCGTAGTTGGCGACGGCGCGACCGCCGGCGGCCTTGATCTCGGCCACCACCTGGTCGGCGGGCCCGCCGTCGTGCCCCGTGCCGTCCACGTTGCCGCCCAGGTCGTTCACGACGACCGCGGCGCCCTCCGCCGCCAGCAGCATTGCCTCCGCGCGGCCGATCCCGCGCCCCGCGCCCGTGACAATCGCGACCTTGCCCGCAAGCCTGTTCCCCATGATCCGTTTCCTTTCCGCCCGTTGTCTGCGTAACCCTGGTGGAATCAGCGCACCGGCCCGCCGAACTGTCCGAGACGACACCGGCCGGGGGCTCGCTCCCCAACGATACGAACGCGGGCACGAGCGGGCAAGCGATGCGCGGCTCAGGCGCTCGCGGCCGGGCGGAAGCGGGGGATCGTGATCTCGTCCGTCGCCTGCTCGAAGGTCACCTCGACCGCCAGCCCTTCGCGAAGCGCGTCGTTCTCAATGCCGACGATGTTGGTGTAGAGTCGTGGACCTTCTTCCAGCTCCACCAGCGCGACGTTGTAGGGCAGCTCGTCCTTGAAACCTGCGTAGTAGAGCTGGTGAAAGACCGTCCACGACCAGATGCGCCCTCGGCCCGAGAGCAGTTCCCAGCTCGCTTCGGGCGAGAGGCAGCGCGTGCAGGTCGGGCCCGGTGGAAAGCGCAGGTGGCCGCAACCGGCGCAGCGCTGCATGCGCAGCTCATGCTGCTGTGCGGCCTCCCAGAACGGCCGGCTCCAGACATCGGGCTCAGGCAGCGGTTTCGCGTAGGTCATCGGCTTCACCGCGTGTAGATGATCGAGACGCTGCAGGGCGTGGCGCAGAGAAACTGCGCGACGTTGCAGCCGGCCACCTGGCGCGGCCCGCATTCGCCGCGCACCTGGCGCACCGCCTCGACGTTCAAGCCCCAGCCCTGCATGTAGCTCTCGGAGAGATGGCCGCCCGAAGTGTTGGCCGGCAGGGCGCCGCTCAGCCGCAGCCTGCCGTTTTCCACGAAGCGGCCGCCTTCGCCCTGCGCGCAGAAGCCGAAGCCCTCCAGAGAGAAAACCACGGTGGGCGTGAAGTTGTCGTAGATCTGCAGCACGTCGACGGCCTCGCGGCCGAGGCCAGCCATCGCATACACCCGCTCGGCGCACTGCTGCATCGCGCCGAACCAGAAGTCGTCCGGGCAGGTGCTGGCGGCGCGGTAGTCGTCGGCGCGGGCCATGCCGGCGATGTAGACCGGGGGCTTGCGCAGATCCCGCGCCCGCTCGGCGCTGGTCAGGATCAGCGCCACACCGCCGTCGTTGATCAGGCAGTAGTCGAACAGCCCCAGCGGCTCGGCGATGTAGCGGGCGTTGCGGTGATCTTCCAGCGAGATCGGCCGCTTCATCACGGCGTTGGGGTTGAGCAGCGCGTGTTCACGGAAGGTAACGGCGATCTGGCCGAGCTGCTCGGTGGTGCTGCCGTAGCGCAGCATGTGCTTACGCCACAGCAGCGCGTGCTGCGCGCCGGGAGAGGTCATCCCCCACGGCGCCCAGAAGCTCGGGTCGCCGCCGTAGTAGACGCGGCGCGAGCGGCCGTTGTTGCCGTAGACCAGCGCCACGGTGCTCGCCATGCCGCAGGCGATCGCCATCACCGCCGCCTCGATCGAGATGCCGCTCATCCGCCCTTCGGCGGGGAACTGGGCGCCCCAGCGCGGCGAGATGCCGGTCATTTCGCCGAAGCGGGCGTAGTGCGGCACGCGGTTGACGACGAGGCCGTCGATCTCGTTCGCGCGCAGGCCGGCGTCGTCCAGCGCGTTGCGAAGCGCCTCGGCGGCGAGGCCGTTGGCGTCGCTCTCGGGAAAGTTTCCGAAGCGGCTGCTGCCGACGCCGACCACGGCCACCCGCCGCGACAGCTCGCTCACGGCCGCGCCTCGCTCGACGCGATCTCGCGCAGGATCTCGGCGGTGTGCTCACCGAGACGTGGCGCAGGGCGGCGAATCGAGGCAGGCGTCTCCGAAAACTCCCAGGGCGGCGCGAGCACGCGCAGCGGCCCGATGCCGGGCTGCTCGATCTCCTGCACCATGCCCAGGTGCTGCACCTGCGGCAGCGCGACGAGCTGCGCGTAGTCGTTCATCGGGAAACAGGTGCCGCCGAGGCGCTCCACAATCGCGGTCACCTGCGCCGTGGTGAAGGCGGCGAAGGCCCGCTCCCAGAGATGCTTGACCTCGTGCGCGTGGCGGCCGGTGCCGCCCGCCGTGTCCCGCTCAAGCAGCGGGTAGAGCGGATCGTCCCGCACCCACTCCATGTCCAGCTCGCGCAGCAACGCGTCGAAGCGCTCGCGCTCCATGCGCGCCAGCGAGAAGAAGATCGCCCCGTCCTTGCAGCGGTAGCCTTGGTCCGGCGGCTTGACGTAGCTGTCGAGGTGGAAGCCCCACCACTCGTCGGGATTGGAGAGAGCGACCCAGAGCGTGGAGCGCATCGCCAGCATGCTGCCGAACAGCGAGACGTCGATGCGCTGTCCGAGGCCGCTCTGCTCGCGTTCGAGCAGCGCGGCGCAGATCGCCTGCACGGCATAGTTGGCGGCGTACATGCTGGCGACGTCCGTGCCCAGCCGCACCGGCTCCTCGCCGATATGCCCGAGCGAGGACGTGGCCTCGGAGAGCAATTGCGCCGGCAGCTCGCCCGCCGGCCGGTTCGCCCATGGCCCGCGGTCGCCGTAGCCGGATATTTGACAGCAGACCAGCCGCTGATTGAAGGCCGCCATCGCGTCATAGCCGAGTTCGGGAGCCGGCAGACGGTTCGCATCGATCACGGCCACATCCGCATTCGCGAGCAGCCCGCGCGCTGACTCGATCCCGCCCGGCTTGGCCAGATCGAGGACCACGCCGCGCTTGTTGCGGTTCAGGCTGAGGAAGACGGCGCTTGTATCGCCCCGCAGCGGCGGACCCCAGCCGCGGGCGCGGTCACCCGCCGGCGGCTCGATCTTGATGACATCTGCTCCGGCATCGCCCAACGCCATCGCGCAGTATGGCCCGGCCACGCCCTCGGCGAGCTCGACCACGCGATAGCCGTCCAGCGGCCCGCTCATGACGAGCCCGCCTGGGCGCCGGCCGGCGCGGCGTTGAGCTTGCGCTCCAGCTCGTCCAAGATCTCGCCGGTGTGCTCGCCGGGCATGGGCGTGCCGCGCCAGGCTGCCGGCGTGCGGGAGAAGTGCCAGGGCGGCCCGCCGGTCCAGACGCGCCCCCAGGCCGAGGTCTCGACCTCGAGCAAATACTCGTTCTCGACCGACTGGCGATGCTGGCGCAACTGCTCGAAACGCAGCGGATAGCCGCAGGGCACGCCGGCGTGGGCCAGCTTCATCATCCAGTAGAACTGCGGCTTTGCACGGAAAACCGGCTGCAGCAGCGCCGCCAGATCGTCGCGATGTCGCACACGCTCGGCGTTCGTGGCGAAGCGGGGGTCGGCGGCCAGCTCCGGCCGCTCGATCGCGGCGCAGAAGGCCCGCCACTCGTCCTCGCTCGTGACGGAGACGCCGAGCCACTGCTGATCTTCGCAGAGAAAGCACTGGTCGGGCGCGGTGGCGTATGCCGCGCTGCCAAGCGGCACGTGCAGTGCGCCCGTCGCCAGGTACTCGGCCAGCCGCGCCGTTTGCAGCGCCGCGGCCGCGCGAATCATCGGCACTTCGACCTTCTGACCACGGCCGGTGCGTCGTCGCGCCAGCAATGCCATGAGGATCGCCTGCGCCGCGTAGTTGCCGGTCGTCGCGTCCATCTGCGTGAAATGCCGGTAGATTTCGCGCTCGCCGCCGCGCGGACCGTTTGTGGACCAGAAGCCGCTGACGTACTGCATCTGCGTGTCGGCGCCGGGGCGCTCGGCCATCGGGCCGCTTTCGCCCCAGCCGGTGACCGAGCAGTAGACCAGGCGCGGATTGATCGCGCGCACCGTCTCATAGCCGAGACCAAGGCGATCTCCCACACCGGGGCGCATGTTGATCAGGAAGGCATCGCAGGTTTGCAGCAGTTCGTACGCGGTGGCGCGGTCGCGCGTGGCCTTGAGGTCGAGGAAGAGGCCGCGCTTGTTCATGTTCCAGGTGATGTAGCCGATCGAGGTGCCGTCGATCGTTGGCGGCACGCCGGCGCCAAGCGACGACCAGAGCACCCCCGGCTGCTCGATGTGGATCACGTCGGCGCCCATGCTGCCGAGCTGCATCGAGGCCCACGGCCCGACCATCCACATCGTCAGGTCGAAGATGCGCAGGCCGGCCAGCGGTCCGGGCATGGCCTCACCCCCGGCCCCTCTCCATGACAATCCATCGCGCGAAGCGCGAACTTCCGGAGAGAGGGTAGTTAGGGCCGGGACGGGCCCGGCGGCCTCAACGTAGGCAAGCGCTGCTGCACTGTCAACGCGCGCGGCGGCGTAGACTGGGCCGCGAGGCGCGGGAGGCGAGCATGAGGGAAGAGGGGCTGGTGCTAAGCGATCTCACGGTGCTGGAGCTGAGCGAGGGCATCGCCGGGCCGTACTGCGGCAAGTTGCTGGCTGCGCTGGGCGCGCGAGTGATCAAGATCGAGCCTCCAGGCGGCGACCGTGCCCGTTTGCTGGCCCCCTTCGCCGGCGACGAGCCGCACCCGGAGAAGAGCGGCCTCTTCCTCTACCTCAATATGGCGAAGGAGAGCATCGTCCTCGATCTGACTCGTGCTCCGGACCGGACCCAGTTTCGGCGACTCGCCGCCGAGGCCGACATCATCATCGAGGGCTTCATGCCGGGCACGCTCGCGGCTCTGGAACTCGACTTCGCCGCGCTTGCGGGAGAGAACCCGCGGATGATCCTCTGCTCGATCACGCGGTTCGGGCAGGACGGTCCGTACCGCGACTATTTGGCTACCGAAATCACCGCGCAGGCGCTGGGCGGCCTGCTGTACACGATCGGGTTGCCCGATCGCGAGCCGCTGAAGATCGGCGGCAGCCCCGCCCTGTGCAACGCAGGTGGCGCCGCCTTCAGTGCGATCATGGCGGCGTTGTGGCAGCGCGACCGCACCGGCGCAGGCCAGGCGATCGATATCTCGCTGCAGGAGGCGACGGCGATCACGCAAATTCACGCCAGCATCGAGGCCACCTGGCAGGGCACGAACCTGCAGCGACGGCCGAGCGTGTTGCTGGAGGCGAAGGACGGCTGGGCCTCGGTCGGGTTGGAGATGGGCGTCGCGGCCGAGACCTGGCCGCGCGTCTGCGCGATGCTGGGCCGGCCGGAGCTGGCCGCCGATCCGCGCTTCGCCAGCTCGGCGGCGCGGCGCGAGAACCGTGAAGCTGTAGCCGAGATCGTCGCGGACTTGGTTCGCGGCCAGCCGAAGGAAGCGATCTACCACGAGCTGCAGAGCCTGCGCTCGATCGCCGGCTACGTGGCGACCGCGGCCGACCTGCACGCCTCCGCCCAGCTCGCGGCCCGCGGCTTCTTCCAGCAAATCGAGCACCCCGTCGCCGGCAGCGCCCGCTATCCCGGCCTGCCCTTCCGCATCGGGGAGATGCCCGCGGTCACCGGCCGCGCCCCGCTGCTCGGCGAGCACGCGCAAGCGACAACGCAACGCGCCGACAAGGGCATGCCCGCGAAGCCACCTTCGACGCCCGACGCCCTGGGCCCTACGCCCTCGACGCCGCCCCTCGAAGGCGTCCGCATCCTCGATCTTACCCAGGTCGCGGTGGGGCCGTACGCGACGCTTTTGCTCGCCGGCCTCGGCGCCGAGGTGATCAAGGTCGAATCCAATCGCCGTCCGGACATCAGCCGCGGCCCGGTGCATCCCGAAGGCGAGACGCAGCTCAAGCAGTATCCGCACGGCGAGCCGGGCGAGCGGCCGTGGAACCGCGCCGCCTACTTCAACCAGCGCAACCGCGGCAAGCTCGGCATCACCCTCGACCTCTCGGACGAACGCGGCAAGGATCTCTGCAAGCGGCTGGCGGCCTGCTGCGACGCCGTCGCCGAAAACTTCCGCGCCTCGGTGATGGAGCGACAGGGACTCGGCTGGGACGAGCTGCGAGCGGTGAACCCACGCCTCGTCTATCTCAAGCTCAGCAGCCAGGGCGACAGCGGACCGGAGCGCGACTACGGTTCCCTGGGCTCGACGCTGGAGCAGACCGGCGGCCTCGTCTCCGTGACCGGCTACCGCGACGGGCCGCCGCTGATGACCAACGGCACCTACCCGGACCCGGTCGCCGGCGTGCTGGCCGTGGGCGCGCTGATCGCCGGCCTGCGCCGAGCGCGGCAGACCGGCGAGGGACAGTTCGTCGACTTCTCGCAGCGCGAGGCGACGATCGGCCTCTTCGGCGAGGCGATGATGGACTTCGCGCTCAACGGCCGGGTGCAAGGACCGATCGGCAATCGCCATCCGCAGTTCGCGCCGCAGGGCGTCTACCCGTGTTCAGGGAACAGGGGAGCTGGAAGCTCGGGCAGGGATGCCAGAGGCGCTTCGCCTGGTGACGGTCAACCGAGCGGGCCGGATGATTGGATTGCGATCTCGATAGAGGACGACGGGCAGTGGGCGCGGCTGCAGCAGGCGATGGGCAATCCCGCCTGGACGCGGGGCGAACGCTTGACGACCGCCGCGGGCCGCAGGGCCCTGCACGACGAGCTCGACTCCGCGATCTCCGCGTGGACGGCGGGCTACGACAAGCACGCACTGATGCACCTCCTGCAGCGGCACGGCGTGCCTGCCGGTGCGGTGCTCACCGGCGTGCAACTGCTGAACGACGCGCAGCTCAAGGCCCGCGGCTGGTGGGAGGAACTGATCCCGACTGAGGTTGGGGAGCCGCACCGCTTCGTCTCGGCGCCCTGGCGGCTCGCTGCCGCGCCGCGCCGGCCCAGCACGCCGGCGCCATGCCTTGGTGAACACAACGCCCGCGTCTACCGCGGTCTGCTCGGCCTCAGCGCCGACGAGTACGCGGACCTTCAAGCCGCCGGCGTGATCAGCATCGAGCCGCTGTGGCTGCGCGCCTGAAGCCGCGTTGACAGGCGCGCCGCCGGGGCGGTACACCTCGGATGGCAGATCGATCGTCCACGCCGAACGATTGCAAGCGAAGACGGAGCCGCGCATGGACTTCGAAGTGACCTACAGCGAGGAGCAGCTGCGCTTCCGCGCCGAGGTGCGCGCCTGGTTTGAGGCGAACGTGCCGCCCGGCCTCACGCGCGAGCCGAAGGACGCCGACGAGTCGCTGCAGCTCTACCTCCAGCGCCGCGAGCTGGGCCGCAAGCTCGGCGCCAAGGGCTGGCTCTTCCCCCACGCGCCGGCCGAGCACGGCGGCGGCGGCCTCGATGTGGACCACACCATCATCCTGGAAGAGGAAGCCGACCGGCTGGACCTCTCGCTGCCGCCCTTCTACGACACCGGCGGCACCCTCGGCGCGCCAAGCATCCTCGTCTGGGGCTCCGAGGACCAGAAGCAGCGCTTCCTGCCGCCGATCTACAAGGGCGAGGTGCGCGTCTGGCAGTTGCTCAGCGAACCAGGCGCGGGCTCGGATCTCGCCGGCGTGCGCACGCAGGCGGTGCGCGACGGCGACGAGTACGTGATCAACGGCCAGAAGATCTTCGTCGGCAGCGCCAATGGCACCGACTGGATGTGGACGATCTGCTGCACCGATCCCGGCGGCCAGCGCCACCAGAACCTGAGCTGGTTCATGATCGATGCCAACCTGCCCGGCATCACGGTGCAGCCGATGGACCTGATGGGCGGCGGCGGCGAGGGCGGCTCCGACATGGGCCACAAGAACACCGTCTTCTTCGACGACGTGCGCGTGCCGGCCTCGTGTCTGGTGGGCGGTGAGAACAACGGCTGGCGCGTCGCCAGCACGCACCTGGAGCTGGAGCACGGCGGCGGTGGCCGCATCGGCCGCAACCGATTGTGGGAGCGCCTGCTCGCTTACTGCCAGACCACCATGCGCGACGGCGCGCCGCTGACCGAAGACCGGGACGTGCGTGACCTGCTGGCCGAGATCTACATCAAGGGCGAGGTCACACGGCTCTTCGGCCTGCGCAACTTCTGGCTGACCTACGCGAAGCAGCCCAGGTCGTATGAGGGGCCGCAGCTCTCGCTGCACCGCAAGATGGCCGGCCTGTGGATGACCGGCGCGATTCTCGAGGCCGTCGGCCCCGCCGCGCTCACCGACGACGAGGTCTACGGCTCGCCCGGCGGCTTTCTGGAGTCGCAGCAACGCAACGGCATCGTCGCGGTGCATCCGGGCGGCACGGCCGACATCCAGCGCGTGAGTATGGCGCGGCGCATCGGCATTGGCCGCAGCACACGCGAGCTGGCGGGCAGCGTGTCGTGAGACCGTGGCTCTCGTCCCCTGGTTCATTCATCTTGCCCCAGTCCTGGGGGAAGGGGAGATCGATTGGCGGGAGCGCGGGGCGAAGGCCGGGTTAGGCGTCTCTCCTCTCCATCCCATGGAGGGGGGCCAGGGGTGAGGCCATGCGCCCGCCGGTGGCCGCCTGGAATCGCCCCGACCCCGAACCTTCGAACCGAAGCACCCCTCCCTCTCCCCTGGATTGGGAGAGTCAGAAGGAATCCTCGGCGGTGGGTGAGGGCCGGGCGGGCCGGCGCCAGTACAGGAGCCGACGATGGACCTTTCCCTGACGGAGAGCCAGCAGATGCTCAGGCAGGTGGCGCGCAACTTCATCGAGCGCGAGGCGCCGAAGGACGCGATCACCGCGCTGCAGGGCTCGGAGACCGGTTTCAGACCGGAGATCTGGGAGCAGGCGGCTGCGCTCGGCTGGCTCGGCCTGCTGATCCCGGCCGAGTACGGCGGCGCCGGCGGCTCGTTCACCGATGCGGCCGTGCTCTATGAGGAGCTGGGACGCGGGCCGGTGCCGGGGCCGTTCTTCAGCTCCGCGGTGCTTGGCGCCCTCACGGTGCTCGAGGCTGGCAACGAGGCGCAGAAGCGGGCCATCCTGCCCGCGGTCGCCGCGGGCCGCCAGGTGCTTACCGTGGCGATCACGGAGCCGAACAACTCGTGGGGGCCGCGCGGCGTGCAGCTCACGGCCCAGCGCCGCGACGGCGGCTACGTGCTGAACGGCGCCAAGCTGTTCGTCAGCGATGCGCTGGCAGCCACGCAGATCGTCGTCGCCGTGCGCACCGGGCCTCAAGAACGTGACATCAGCCTGTTGCTGGTAGATGCGAGCGCGCAGGGGGTGTCGTCGCGCGTGCTTTCCGGTTTCGTCGGCTGGCAGTGCGAGGTCGCGTTCCAGGATGTGCAGGCGCCCGCGTCTGCCCTGCTAGGCGGCGCGGAGAACGCCGGCTGGGCGGCGCTGGAGCGCGCGCTGGAAAAGGCGCTGCCCGTGCTCTGCGCCTACGAAGTCGGCGGCTCGCAGGCCGTCTTCGACATGTCGGTGGCGTACAGCCAGACGCGCGTGCAGTTCGGCGTGCCGATCGGCCGCTTCCAGCGCGTGCAGGACCACATCATCCGCCTGGTGAATCACCTCGATGCGGCGCGCTGGACGACGTACCACGCCCTCTGGAAGCTGGACACGGGCCGTCCCGCCGCGGCCGACGTGCATATGGCCAAGGCCGTGGCCAGCGAAGCCTACTTCGAGGCCTGCAACGCTGCGCACGAGGTGCACGCGGGCGTCGGCTCGGCGCGGGAGTACGGCCTCGTCGCGCACACGCAGATGTCGCGCACGTTGTTCCATTTCCTCGGCGATCCGAAGTGGCACAAGCGGCAGATGGCGGACGCGCTGCACTGGTGAAGCGGTGCAAACGGGTCGATAAGGCACGGTTTCAAATTCGGCGGTCAAGTGATATTGCGCACCTGTAAGCGGGAATCCGAGCCGGTTTTGAAACCATCTGCAAAGGAGGAAAGCATGTTCAGAGGCGTGGACCACGTGGTGATCGCGGTGAAAGACCTCGAAGCCGCGATCAAGCAGTACGAGACACTCTTCGGCATTGCGGCCACGGACCGCGGCGAGCCGCCCGGCGCGGGCTTCAAGAACGCCTACTTCCGCTTCGGCCCGTCGTACGTCGAGCTGGTCTCGCCCACCAACGATCAAGGACCGGTCGGCCGTCGCGTGGCTGCAAGCGGCGACGGCGTCTACCTGATGGCGCTGGCCGTGGATGATCTGCCGGCCACGCTGAGCGAGCTGCGCGGCAAAGGCGTGCGCCTGCTGGGCGATCCGGGGCCGGACAAGCCGCTGAGCGGCCAGGTCTTCATCCATCCCGGTTCGGCCAACGGCGTGTTGACCCAGCTCGTAGAGCGCTGACTGCCGGCCAGAAGGCTGAGAAACTCGGAGGAGCCAGATGACGACCGGCGAGCGCACCGCCGTCTTCGACACGATCCGCGGGAAGCGCGACACCCGCGCCTACGCCGGTCGGCCGATCCCCGAGGAGACCTTGCACCGGATCTTGCAGGCGGGGCGCATGGCGGGCAGCGCCAAGCACGCGGAGCCGTGCCGCTTCGTTCTCCTGCGCGACCGTGCGCGGCGCGAGGAAGTCGGCGCCTGCGGCAACTTCACAGCGCAACTTCCCGCGGCGGCGATCGCCGTGGCGATTGTGACCCTGCCGCCGAGCGGGCAGTGGGATGCCGAGCGCGCGATGTCGTTCGACGCCGGCCGTGCGGCGCAGAACATGATGCTGGCCGCCTGGGCGGAAGGGATCAGCTCTTGCCCGGTGACGATGCACCACCACGACGACGCGGCGCGCGTGCTGGGCCTGCCCGAAGGCCACCGCTGCACCTGGGTGCTGGCCTTCGGCTATCCGGCCGACGATGCCCCGCCGCGTGAGCAGCGGCAAAAGCTGTCTTTGTCCGAGTATATTCACGAAGGCCGCTGGTAGGTCTGCGCAGGGAGTGGCGCCGGTCGCCGGCACGAGCAGCGCAGTTCAGGAAGGGAAAGAACGCGATGTCGTACGAGGGCATGATCGCCGAAACGGTCACGATCCAGGGCCACAACGGTGACACGATCGAGGCCTATTACGCCCGGCCGCTGGGCGCCGGCCCGTTTCCGGGCGTCGTGCTGATTCACCACGCCCCTGGCTGGGACGAGTGGTGCAAAGAGGCGACGCGCAAGCTGGCCTACCACGGCTACGCGGCCATCGACCCGAACCTCTACCACCGCGCCGGCCCGGGCAGCCCCGACGATGTGGCGGCCAGGGTCCGCGCCGGCGGCGGCGTGCCCGACGACCAGGTGATGAGCGACGTGGCCGGCGCAATGGCCTTCCTGCGCGCCCAGCCCTACGCCAACGGCAAAGTCGGCATGATCGGCTTCTGCTCCGGCGGCCGCCACACCTACCTCGCCGCCTGCCGCCTGCCGGGCGTCGATGCCGCCGTCGATTGCTGGGGCGGCAACGTCGTGGTCGACGATCCGAACGCCTTGAACGCCATGCGCCCGGTCGCGCCGATCGACCTGACCGAGAAGATGACCGCGCCGCTGCTGGGCATCTTCGGCAACGACGACGCCAACCCGACGCCGGACCAGGTGAACCGCACGGAGACGGTGCTCAAGCAGCTCGGCAAGAACTACGAGTTCCACCGCTACGACGGCGCCGGCCACGGCTTCTTCGCCGTTGATCGGGCGGGTTACCGCTCCGAGCAGGCGACCGACGCCTGGCGCAAGGTCTTCGCCTTCTACGAGCGCCATCTGAGCGCACCGGCGCCCGTTGCTGCCGGCGTGCGCTAGATTTTGTTCGACCTGGGGCCGCGGCGGGGCGCGTGGCGGGATAGATCGTCCAGCCGCCGCCCGGAGCAACCAAGCATTGTATTGTGAGGGAGCAATGTGCACGTACATCACCGAGAAGACGAAGGTGGTCGGCAGCGCCAAAGGGCCGAAGGGCTGGATGCGCGTCGATGAGGCGAACGTCTACTTCGACCACCCCTTCCATGCGCCGCTGGACCATGCGCTGAACATCGACTTCGTGCCCGCCGCGGGCGCCCCGGGAGAGCGCGTAGCGGTGGAGCTCAGCGCCGAGTCGGCCCGCGGCCTCGTGAAGGCGATCCTCGCCGCGCTCGAGAGCGGCGTGGAGGCGCACGCGGCGGCGGACTGAACTCCCGAGTCTCCGCCCGGAAGGGGGGCAGGATGGCGCACCACTCGCGCGGCGACCTCGGCGGCAACCGCAACGCCTTCAGCCTGCCGGCCATGCTTGGCGGCCCGAGCGAAGCATCGTCGGATGTGCTCACGCTGCGCTGGCTCGGCACGGCAAACTTCGAGGTCAACGCCGGCGGACGCGTCTTCCTGCTCGACTGCCACTACGACCGCGGCCCGCGCATGCGTCCGATCGGCTTCGGCCCGCGAGACGTGGTGCGCGCCAGCGAGATCTTCATCGGCCACCCGCACTACGACCACATCTCCGACGCCGCGGCCGTCGCCCGGCGCACCGGCGCGAAGGTGATCGGGCACCCGATCGCCTCCGAGGTCGTAATCCGCGAGGGGTTGGACCCGCGGCAGACCGAAGGCTACCGCGGTCTGGGCGAGGGCGACGTGCTCGAGTTCGGCGAGTACCGGGTGCGCATCCTGCACGGGTTCCACCTGATGGCCCACGAAGATCTGCCCGACCCGCGGCCGAACGTGCAGGCGCTGGGCCAGGCGCGCCAGCAGTTTGAAGACGATCTCGGCCCGCTTTCGCCTAAGGAGCAGGCGCACCACGACGCCGTGCGCGCCCGCGGCAGCATGGACAAGGCCGTGCTCGAAGAGGCGACGATGTGCCTGATCTTCGAGTTCGGCGACTTCCGCCTGGTCTACCGTGACAGCGCCGGCCCAATCAGTGGTGAGGAGCAGAGCTTCTTTGAGAAGATCGGCGGCGTCGACGCGGCGATCGTTGGCTTCATCGGCCGGCCGCTGATGCGACGCCAGCTCGACGAGCGCACGCTGCCCCTGGTCGCGCTGTACCGGCCGAAGGTTCTGCTCGCGGCGCATCACGACGACCTCTACCCGATGTGGCTGGACATGGCCACGGAGCCGCTGAAGATGGCCGTCTCCCATCTGCTGCCGGAGACGACGACGGTGGCGCCGGTTTACCTTGAGCCGGTGCGCATTCACATGCCCAGCGGCCGCGTGCTGGCGCCGGGAGAAGGGTAGCCGCCACGAGCAGATTGAATTGATCCGTGCCGGCGGACTGATCCGCATTGACGGACTGTCCTGTATCGCCGTACAATTGATCCATGAGCAACGCGCGTTCTGAGATCGAGTTACGCTTCCGCCAGGCCTACTGGCAGGCCGTGCGCGACCTGGACGTCGTGCGGCTGCGGCAGTGGGAGCAGTGGCACGTCACCCTGCCGCAACTGCGCGTGCTCTACCAGGTGCGGCGCACGCCCGGCATCACCACCGGCGAGCTGGCCCGCGCCATTGGCGTCACCGTTTCCACGACCAGCGGCCTCGTTGGCAAGCTGGCCGATCGCGGCCTGATCGAGCGCGGCTCGGCGCCCGGCGATCGCCGCCAGATCCCCTTGCGGCTGACGACGGAGGGCGAAGCGCTCGTCGGCGAGCTGCGCGGACCGGCCGTCGCCTTCCTGGATGAAGTTATGCAGCAGCTCGGCGGCGAGATCGCCGGGGTTACCGTAGCACTCGAACGCCTGGCCGGCGCCTCGGCCACCGCCCGTGCAGCGCTGCCGGCCGCGCCCGATGCCGAGCCGGCGGAGGCCCAACGATGAGCGTGGGCGGCGAACGGCCGCCGCTGCGCGCCACCTGGGCCTCAATGCGGGTGCGCAACTATCGCCTCTACTTCTTCGGCCAGCTCGTCTCGCAGGTCGGCACCTGGATGCAGTCCACGGCGCTGGCCTGGTTCGTGCTCAGCCGCACGCACTCGGCGCTGGCGCTCGGCGCCGTCTCGACCTTCCAGTTTCTGCCGGTTTTGCTCCTTTCGCTGTTCGGCGGCGTGGTCGCCGACCGCTTCGCGCGCCAGCGCCTGCTGATCGGCACCCAGTCGATCATGGCGGTCCAGGCCGTGGTGCTGGCCGTGCTCACCTCGGCGCACCTGATCAACATTCCATTGATTTACCTGCTTGCCGCCGTGCAGGGCGCCGCCAACGCGATGGATATGCCCGCACGCCAGGCCTTCGTCATGGAGATGGTCGGGCCGAAGGACGTGCCCAACGCCGTCGCGCTGAACTCCTCGCAGTTGCAGATGACGCGGCTTGTCGGGCCGGCGCTCGGCGGCATCACGGTGGCGACGTTGGGCACCGCGCTCTGCTTCTACCTCAACTCCGTAAGCTTCATCGCCGTGCTCGCCGGTCTGCTGATGATGGACCCCAGCCGCTTCTACAAGGTCGAGCGGCCAAAGCGCGCGGCGGTGCTGAAGCAGGTCGGCGAAGGCTTGCACTACGCGGTGACCACGCCCGACATCTGTCTCGCGGTGATCACTATGGCGGTGATCGGCACCTTTGGCTTCAACTTCCAGGTGTTCACGCCGCTGATCGCCCAGTTCGTGTTGCACACCAGCGCCGTGGGCTACGGCCTCTTGACCTCCTGCATGGCGGCCGGCTCGGTGGTCGCCGCACTGTGCATCGCCTGGCTGGGCCGGGCGACGCGGCGCGTGCTGCTGATCGGCGCCGCCTGCTTCAGCATCGTCCTCCTGGCCATCGGGCTGTCGGGCACCTGGCTGCTGCTGGCGCCGCTGTTTGTGCTGCTGGGCATGAGCAGCAGCGTGTTTACGGCGACGAACAGCGCGAGATTGCAACTGATCACGCCGGCGCCCCTGCGCGGCCGCGTGATGAGTATCCAGACGTTACTGTTTGCCGGCAGCACGCCAATCGGCAGCTTCATCATCGGCAGCATGGCGCAGAGCGCCGGCGTGCAGCCTGCGCTGGCGACAATGGGCGGGCTGTGCATCGCCGGCGTCGCCGCGGCGCTGCTCTACCTGCGCCACACGCACACCCGCCTGATTCCTCCCGGCGAAGAACTGATCGTCGGGGCCGCCGCGCCCCGCGAGCTCGTGCCCGCCGCCGCCACACGCTAGCGGCCTCGCGATTCCGGCCCTTTAACCGCGTGGGGGGATGTCGATTCCGCCTCCGGGATCGACCGCCGCGTGCTGCAGCCCGGTAACGATGCCCAGCAAGGTGAACGAGCCCAGCAGCAACGCGCTGCCCTCCGGGATGGGTATCGGTGTGATATAGCCGGAGACGTCGGCGCCGAGCGCGCGCTGCAGTTCCGCCTTACGCTCCTCGGAGACGCGAGCACGTCGCAGGTCCTCGCTCGACAGCAGGTAGTAATTTCCGGCGGAATCGGCGAGCACCAGGCCTTGCGCTTCTGGTTGAGCCATCACAGCCTCCTGCGGAAAGCGGGCGCCGTGCGTGCCGAGGCGCAGCGGGTCTCGTTGCGCCTTAGTCTGCCGCGCTGGCAGCCGCGCCAATCGCGACCTGGCGCGCCAGCGCCGGCAGCACCTCTTCGGTGAACAGCACGAAGGACTGGTGGCTGAGCGGCGCGCAGAGCAGATAGTCGAGTCCGATCTCCTCGCGCAGCCGCAGGATCTCGTCCACCATCCTCGCCGGGCTGCCGTGGATGATCACCTGGTTCACGTAGCGGTCGATCGGATCGACGTTCGCGTCGACGGGCGGCGCGCCGGCCGGGCGCAGGTGGTTGGCCCGGTTCTGGGCGCGGCGGTTCGGGTTCACGTAGGCCGACACGGTCCACTGAGCGCCGCGGCGGGCCGTTTCGCGCGCCTCGTCGTCGGTCGGCGCGACGGCAATCAGCCGCGCCATGGGGATGCGGCGGCCGGCGAACGTGTGCCCGCCCGTGCTGAGCGCGGCCTTGTAGTTGTTGAACTTCGCGGCGATATCCCCGTGCGGTGAGTGCGGGTCCATCAGGATCGAGTAGCCCTGCGACCCGGCCCAATTCAGCGCGTCGGGCGAAGACGCGGCCAGCCAGACTGGCGGGTGCGGCTTTTGCAGCGGCTTCGGCAGCACCTCGATGTTCTCGACCGTGGTGAACTGCCCGGAGTAGCTGATCCGCTCCTCGCTCCAGGCGCGCACCACGATCTCCACGTTCTCGCGGAAGTGCGCGTAGCTGCTGTCGAGATCGAGACCGAAGACGCCGAATTCGGTGGGGTCGTTGCCGCGGCCGGCGCCCCAGTTCACCCGGCCACCGGAAAGCACGTCGAGGAGCGCTACCTCCTCGGCCAGGCGCAGCGGGTGGTACATCGGCGCCAGCGAGACGGCGGTGCCGATGCGCAGCTTCGCCGTGCGCGCCGCCACGAGCATGCCCATGAGATGCACCGAGGGGCAGACGGAATAGGTGTTGAAGTGGTGTTCCGCCAGCCAGACGGCTTCGTAGCCGCCGGAGTGCTCCATCATATCGATGCGGTCGAGGGCACGGGCGTAGACGGTTTGCAGCGGCACGGCGCGGTTCGGCCAGGAGAAGAATTGCAGTACGCCGAACTGCATGGGCGGCCGCTTGCCCTCGCTCGCCGGACCGGACACGCCGTTCGCTGGATCGATTGCTGCCACCAGATCGTCCTCCTGTCCCGTGGCAACGCCGGATCTCGCGTCACCCGGGCATGGTTTGTCGCCGCAGTCTGGCGGCTGTGTGGTCCGGGCCCAGTCAGGCCCGGTTGAGTTCGTGGACCAGGCGCAGTCCAAGCAGCGTCAGGTTGATGTTAACCGCGTCAAATACGTCGGTCTCGCGTGCGATCGTGGCGGCGTAGCCCCCCGTGCCGATCACACGGGCGCCGCCGCCCAGCTCACGCTGAAAGCGTTCGACGATCCCCTCAACCAGCCCGACGTAGCCGAACATGATGCCGGACTGCAACGAATGCACGTTGTTTTTGCCGATAGCGAGCTTGGGCTTCTCCAGCTCGACGTGGTGCAGCTTCGAGGCCCGCTGGAACAGCGCCTCGGCGGCGATGCCGATGCCGGGCGCGATCGCCCCGCCCATGTAGTCGCCGTCGCGCGAGATCGCATCGAAGACCGTGGCCGTGCCGCAGTCGACGATGATCAGCGGCGGCCCGTAGAGCTTGATCGCGGCGACGGCGTCGAGCACGCGGTCGGCGCCGACGTCGCGCGGGTTGTCGTAGAGGATGCGCAGCCCTGTGCGCACGCCACTGCCCACCACGAGCGGCGTGCAGCCGAAGTAGCGCCGCGTCAGCTCGCAGAAGGTCGGCGTCAGTTCCGGCACGGTGCTGCTTAGCACGCACTCGCGCACATCGGCCGGATTGATGCCGCAGGTGCGCAGCAGGCTGAGCAGCAGGATCGCATACTCGTCCGGCAGCCGCTCGCGATCGGTGCCCAGGCGCCAGCTTGCGCGCAGCTCCTCGCCAATGAAGACGCCGACGTGGACGCTGGTGTTGCCGATATCGATTGCGAGCAGCATGGCTACAGGGTACAGGTTTCGAGGAAGACGGAACAGGGAACCGAATCGGTGAGATTCAGCGTTCTGCGACGGCGCGCGATCGGGGCGGGTCGGGCGCGTCGCCTTCTTCGACGTCTTCCGTAGCAGCGGTCTGCGCCGGTGCTTCTCCGAGCCTCAGGTGGTAGATCGGCAGGAAGAGCAGCCCCAGCACCGTGACAGGCACGATGATCATCGCGTGTGCGACAAGCGCATACGCGGTCGCTACGCCCTCGCCGGCGCCTGCGATCACGATCACCTGGCGAGCGAAGAACTCAAACGGGCCGATGCCGCCCTGCGTCGAGGGCGCGGTCAGCGCCAGGTTGCCAGCCGCCATCGCCATCATGAACCAGCCCAGATTCAGGTGCAGGCCGAACGACTGTCCCACCATCCAGAAGACGCCGGACTCCATGCCCCAGGCCAGCGGTGAGGTCACGACGGTGACGATCAGCGCCGCCGGATTGCGCAGCGCCACCATGCCGCTGAGCAGCGAGGTGGAAAGCTCCCGCCCCAGCGGCTGCAGCGGGTGCGGCAGCAGCGCCACGACCCGATGCGCCAGCGCCTCCGCGCGCTGCGGCCAGCGCAGGATCAGGCCGAAGATCGCCAGCGCGACGAGAAAGACCGCGACGGAGACGGCGGCCAGCCCGCGCAGCGTGCCGTTCGAGCCGAGCAGCGCCACCGTGACCAGAAAGAAGAGGAGCAAGGTTAGCCCGTCGAAAAGGCGCTCGACGATCACCGTGCCCAGCGCCGAAACCTTCTTCAGCCCGTAACGCTCGCCCAGCACATAAACGCGCATCAACTCGCCGGCACGCGCGGGCAGCAGGTTGTTGGCCATGAAGGCGATGCAAAGTACGGGGAAGAGCTGGTTCGCCGAGAGTTCCGCAAGGTCACGCACGAGGAAGCGGTAGCGAAACGACCGCACCCAGATCGAGGCGAGGTACAGCGCCAGCGCCGGCAGGAACCACCAGTAATTCGCTCCCTTGAGGGCGCGCACGATATCGCCGGTGGGCGTGCGCCAGAACAGCAGGCCGATGAACGCCGCGCTGATCGCCAGCCCCAGCCAGAAACGGACGCTACGGAGCACGCGGCCCTCTCCGTGGTAGGCTTACGCGGATCAGTGTAGCCTGCCCGCCGCGTCTCATGCCCGAACCGGCCCCGACCCGCGGCGCACGCCGGTCAGTGCCCCGCAAGCGCGGCCGCCGGCAAGCGAATCACCTGGTTCAGCAGGCCGTCGGTCACGGCGACGTTCCCGGCCGCATCCGCGGCCACACCGATCGGCTCGCGCAGCGGCGAGGCCGCATTGGGCAACTGGCGATCGGAGAAGAGTATCTTGCCGTTGCGGTCGAAGCGTACGACGGCCACGGCATTCGGATGCGCCACGGGGTCGGCGCCGGGGAAGGTCGCCAGGATGGTGCCGTCCGGCAGCGCCGCGAGGAAGGGTTTGTTCGTCTGCGTCTGATCGGCGGCGGATGCCACCCAGCCCCACTGGTCGCCCTGGATCAGGTTCTGGACCTTGAACTCCTGATTCAGCACGACGATACGGTTGTTCCAGGTGTCGGCCACAAAGATCGTGCCGTCGGTGGCCACGGCGATGCCCACCGGCTCGTTGAACTGGCCCGGCGTGCTGCCTTTCGAACCGAAGGCGCCCAGCGGATTCCCGTTGGCGTCGTAATGCACGATGCGCCCGTCGCCGGTGTCGGCCACCCAGAGCGTGCCGTCCGGCGCCACGGCGATGCCGCGCGGGCCGTAGAGGTCAAGCGGCGACCGAGGCACGCCGCCGACCGCGAGCTGTCCCCACGCCTTGACGAACTGCAGGTTGGCATCGAGCTTGACGATGCGGTGATTCCAGGTGTCGGAGACGTAGACGTTCCCCACGGCATCCGAAGCGACGCCCCACGGTTCGTGGAAGGTAACGCCTCCCGCCTGCGTGGCCGTGGCCACCACGCTGCCCTGCGCATCGAACTTCTGGATGCGGTTGTTGAGCGAGTCGGCCACGATCAGATCGCCGGACTGGTCGAGGCTGACGTCCGTCGGCCTGTTGAACTGGCCCGGCTGCGTGCCGAAGACGCCGATCGTCAGGGTCGAGCCGTTGCTGTGCGCCGTGCCGCCGGCGCCGTTCGCCGCGCCGCTCAGCCCCTTGCCAGGCGTCCAGTCGGCCGGGAAGTAGACGTACGAATCGACCGAACCGAGATACTCGATGCCCTGGGCGGTGCTGCCGGAGACGATCGCCGGCTGGCCGCTCCGATCGGGCGTCGGGCGCGGGCTGATATCCGACGAGGTGACGCCGTAGCCGTCGCGGTTGGTGATGTACCCCCACCAGCGCTTGAGCTCGGAGCCGTTCCGCAGCCGCGTCAAGATCGATCGCGTGCTGGTGCCGGTCTTGTAGCCTTCCGGGAACCACCAGCGGTGGTGCAGGCGCTGGCCGGCGTCGTACTGGCCGGCGAACGGGGTCACCACCGCCACGTCCTGTGCGTTCACGATCAGGACTTTGCCCGGGTTGAGCGCCGCCGCGGCCGAGGGGTTGCTGGTGTAGACCGACAGATCCGGGAAGCCGGTGAGCGGGTAGTTGCGCAGGTACCAGGCCCAGGGCCAGGTGAAGGCGTCGTTGGAGTCCACCGTGATCGTAAGCTGGTTGCCCAAGCCGGACTCGCGCGCGAGCCGGTCGATCTTCTTCGCCACTTTGGGGATATCGGGCGACGACTGCGTGTAGATCAGCATCTCGTCCGGCGTGTCCGGGTGGATCCAGTTAAGCCGGTAGTCGGCGCGCACGGTCAGCGCGCCGAAGAGGCCGATGAAGCCGGCCAGCGCCACTGCCCCGGCCGCCCAGGCGGGCGCCTGCCCCTTGCGCAGCCAGCCGGCGCGACGCAGCAAGCGCGTGAGTGCGACCCCGGCCATGATCAGCACCGCCAGCGCGCCGAGCGCGGCGAGTACGCGCAGGCCGTCACTCGCCGCGTTCCAGGCGAGCAGGTAGGCCAGCCCGGCGCTGGCGACGAGTGCGATCGCGATCACGGCCGCAGCGTACCGGCGCGGGCGCGGCGCCAGGTCGAGGAAGGCGCCCCAGACGTCGTTGACGGCCAGCGCCGCAAGCACCGTCAGGGGCAACGCCAGGTGCACCGTCAGCCAGGGCATCTTCTCGCCGGAGACGGAGAGGCCGAAGAAGAGGGCGCCGAAGTAGAACAGCAGAAACTGCCGCAGCGGATCGCCGCGCATTGCGATCGTGGCGCAGGCGATTGCGCAGGCGACCAGCGTTCCCGCGACGAGGTGGCCGATGCCGCCGTCTACCATCGCGATCACGGGGATCAACGCGGCCGCGACCAGAAGGAAGAGGGTGTTGTCGATTCCGCGCCGGATCGCGTGGATCAGCAGCCCCGCGGCCGCGAGCCCGAGCGTCAGGTATTCGTACACGCTGAGCGTGAGGCCGTAGTAAAAGACGGGCTGCGTGCCGCGCTGCACGCCCTGCTGATCCAGCCAGTAGGAGAGCGCGCCCCAGATGCCGCTGGTCCAGCCGTCGCGGTTGGTGATGAACGTCGTGAACAGCAGGAAGTACGGAATGTAGAAGATCGCCGCCGCGACGAACCAGCGGCGCGGATCCCACCACCAGCCGACGATCAGCGTCAGCGCCAGCAGCCCCAGCACGGTGACCGCGCCGACGGCCTCGGTACGCGTGAACAGATAGCCGAGAATGCCCACGGTCCCCGGCTGGGTAATGTCGTAGTGCACCAGCGGCAGCTTCTGCAGGATGACGCGGATCGCCGCCGAGTACTGCGGCGCCGCCAGCAGGCCGAGCACCAGCAGCATAGGCGCGTCTGCCGGGAATTCCCGCAAACCGTTGCGCTCGCGCCACTCGTCGATCAGCGGCCAAACGCAGACGAACAGCCAGGCGACCGGCAGCACGGCGATGAAGATGCCGATCCGCGCCAGATTGGTGTCGCGTTCGCCATCCTCGCCCGCCGGCGCGAGCTGCCGCGCGAGATCCGCCCCCACGCAGCCGTTCAGGTAGAGCAGCACGATCGCCGCGATGATGAACGCGGTCTCTTTGGAAACGAACTCCAGCATCAGCGTGGCGGCCGCGAGATAGAGCCAGCGCTCCCGCTGCGACGCACGGAATCGCATCAGGCAAACGACCAGCATCAGCGTGAAGAAGGCGACCCAGGACTCGTTGCGAACAAAGCGGCTGTAGTAGAGCACCGAGGGCGAAAAGGCGATGAAGACCGCGCCCGTCAGCGCCCCCACACGGCCCAGCCAGGGCCGCAGCAGCAACGGCACGAGCACCAGCGCCGTGCCGAACAGCGCCGGGGCGAAGCGCGACGTGGCATCAGAAGCCCCGAACAGCAGGTACACCAGGGCGGTCATATGGAAGAGCAAGGGTCCGTGCATCAGCGGGTCGTGCGTGTAACCCTTGCCCGTCGCGAAGTACCAGCTATAGGTCGCATGCAGGCTCTCGTCATGATGCAGGGCACGGGCGCCCAGGTCCGTGAAGCGCAGGACGGCGGCCAGCAGGACCAGCCCGATATACAGCCACGCCTCAAGGCTGAGATGCAGCTCGGCGGCCAGCAGGCGGTCCAGCCCGCGCTGCCAGAAGGCGGCGCCCTCCTCACCGCCGAAGCCACGCTCACCCGCGATCGTGCTCATCCACGCCTCCGCCGGCCCGCCGCACCAGGATCACCGGTTCACGTGAGCCCGCTCACCGCCCATTCGCCTCCGCGCCCCAGACGGATCACTCGCCGGCTCACCTGGCGACGACGAGTTGTACTCTGACCGCGGCTGCCGACGGCCACGCCTTGCGAAACACCCACCACCGTACCACGCCGTGCGCGCTCAACGAATTCGGCGCCCAGCGCAACGACACGACCGTGGCGTTGCCCGCGGGCGAAAATCCGGAGGGCGGGGGCGAACCGGCGGCAATCAGTTGCGCCCCCCCGTGGCCGCCGCTGCGCACCGTGTCACGCAGGTACCATGCCAGCGGCAACAGCGCCTCGTCCGTGACCGTGGACACGCCGCCGCCGTTCTGCTGCAGCAGCCGCGCCAGCGCCACTCCCTCGTGCGTGGTGTGCTGAGCGACCAGGAACTCGTCGCCGCTGCCAAAGGCCACGGCCGCGGCGCCGTGCAGACTAAACACCAACCCCACGAGCGCCAGGGCCGCGCTGGCGAACACCGCGGTGCCGGCGCCAGCGTCGCGCCAGCGGTACAGCACGCCGGCGAAGCAGATGAAGGCCAGCATCAGCCCGAACCAGATCCGCTGCACGGGCCCAAATATGGCGACATTCAGGGTGAGTCCGGCCGAGATCAGGCAAAACGCCAGCGCCGCGATCAGCCCGCCCGCCAGCAAGAGGTCGATCAGCTCCGGCTGCCCCTCGACGAAGCTTCGCGTCACGATGTTGAGGGCCACGCCGCCCAGTAAGGCGAGCGGCAGCGTGGTAAGCAGCAAGGTCGACGGCTGGCGGGCGCCCATCAGCAAGTTGAGCGAGGCTCCGGCCGCCAGCCAGACAAGCGCCAGCCCGTTGACGGGCCGGCCGCGCCAGAGGCGCCCGCGTACCACCAGCCAGGCGCCGAGGGCGCCGACCAGCAGCAAGGGCAGCTCGTAGCCCAGCAGGACATCAAAGAGGTAGTGCCACGGCGGGCTCTGCGGCAACGGTTTGAAGGCCAGCGCGAACTCGGCCGTGGCGCCGGGTTGCAGACGTTGGAAGCCGAAGCCGAAGCGGGAGCAGGTGAGCAGCAGCGCCGCGGCACACAGGGGCGCCGCACTCGGCAGCCAGATGCGCCAGCGGCGCACGCGAGTCCAGGCGCTCAGCACCGCCGGATCGTGCGCCCAGGCGCCGCGGGCGATCAGCCAACCTGCCAGCGGCAGAACCAGGGCCAGGTACACCGCGTCCGTGCCCAGGCCGAAGACGGCCAGCGCGACGATGACCGCGACGCGGCGCGTGGTCGGCTGCACCACGCAGGCCAGCGCCAGCGCGGTGATCAGCACCGCGAGCGCGGCGCCAAGCGACTGACCGCCGCTGGACCGGGAAGCGGCCACGAAGACGGGCGACACCGTGGCCAGTGCCGCGGCCGCGAAGGTCGCGCCCCGGCCGAAGAAGGGGCGCAGCAGCCAGAACGAGGCGATCAACAGCACGCCGGCGATGGCCGGAACCACCCTCGCCGCAGCGTCGCCGGCGCCAAACAGCTTGAACAGCAGCGCCGTGACCGCGTCGGCGAGACCGCCGGGCCAGGCAGCGAAGCCGCCGGGCCGCAGTTGGGCGGCGCCGAGCGACTGCAGCGCTCGCGTCCCCTCGGCCTGCGTCAGCGGTACCTCGCCCAGCGAGAACAGCCGCAACGCCGCGGCCGCGGCCAGCAGCAACAGCCAGAGCGCCTGCTCAACGGTTACGGCCCGAGGCATGGTGAACGGCGTGCCATACCCCCTCGCCGCCCCGCCCGAACGTCGCGATCGTTGCCTTTGGTCCCATGGCTGGGCGACGGAGCCTTCGAGCGGCCGCGCCCGATCGGCCGCGTGAGACGTGCTCTGCCCGCTTATGACTGGGGCCGTCCCGATCTCTGCCGCCCGAAGGCTCGCGCCGGCGTCGTTGACCCGATCCACCCCGGCTCCTGTGCGCTTGATCGGCGGCTCGCGCTCTTGCTCGTTCATGGCGAGGTTGCGTACAGCGGCGGCGGCACGATGCGGTAGATCGTCACCGTGTGGCTCTGGTAGACGGCGTCGCCCATCTGCGCAAACTTGGCCAGCCCACCGCTGCCGTACACCATGCGCTCCGGGTTGCCGACCACCACGTAGCCCACGCCATACCGGGTCAACAAGTCAAACGCGCGGCGGATGTCCGACGTTTGGTAGATCTCGCCGACGTCGTTCCGCCGCTGCTCGAAATATGGCTGCTGGCTGCGCTGCTGCTGCTCGTGAAACTCCCAGTCGATCACGCTCGGCAGCCCGGTGCGTGAAGCGATGCGGCCCTCAAAGCTGTACGAATCGCCGTACGCCTCCAGCACCGTCGTCACGCCGGGCACATGACCGTTCAGCCAGGCGACGGCGCCGTACTCGTCCCCGTCCGTCTGCTTGAGGAAGGCCAGGCCGTCGAGGGTGCGCGGCTGCCCGGCATCGCCCTTGAAGGCGTTGGTGCGATTGAAGCTGGCGTAAGCAGGATACACCAGCGACCCGGCGAACACGGCCGCGGAAAGCCCCGCCGCGACCGGCAGGAGCCGCCGCGCCACCGGCAGCGCCGGCCGCCACTGCGCGAGCGTGTACAGCCCGCCGACCGCGCCGCTGACGCTGAGCAACGTCCAGGCGCAGTACCAGAGCTTGAATGTCGTATTCGCGCGCGTGAGGCTGCTGTCGCGGATGTAGAACAGCTCCGGCCCGTAGACCAGCAGCACGCCGACCGCGATAGCGCCCAGCAGGAAGATGCGGGCCGGCTGGCCGGCCTGCTCTCGCTCAGCCAGCGCCTCGTCGAGCAGTGCGGCCAGTGTTGCCGCAAGCAGCAGACCGGTGACGACCACCGTCAGCCAGCCCGGACCGCGGATCTCCAACTCCGCGCGCAGCCCGCCCGTCCCGTGCCGCGCCAGCACCGCGAGCGCCCAGGCCAGTGGCAGCAGGGCGACGGCGCTCAGCGTTTTCAGCCCGTTGCGGCGCAGGCCGCGCCAGCCGCGGTTCGCCAGGCAGTACCAGACGAACAGCGCCGAGGGCAGCATCAGCGGCGTCCAGAAGAGCAGGAAGTGCTGAAAGGGCAGGAACATGCCCTCGGCCGTGAGGCCGGCCACTTCGGTATGTCGGAAGAAGACCTCGGTGGGCTGAAGGTAGGGCGACTGCACGCTGCCGCTGGCGGAGAAGAAGTACGGTGCGTAGCCGAGCAGCCCCAGCGCGACCACGCCGCCCGCCTGCAGCGCGCCAACGGGCCATTCCACATCGCGACGCAGAAACCAGCGGGCGACGATCATCAGTACCGCGAGCGTGGCGAAGACAGGAAAATCCCAGGGATGCACGAAGATCAGCAGGCCGATGCTGAGCACGGCAAGCAGGTACAGCGAGAGGCCGCCCCGCCAGCGACCGGGCCGCGGCAGCTCGTCGGCCAGCAGCAGCGCCAGGCCGAAGGCGGCGGCCAGCACCTTGAACGGCAGCGCCAGCACGTGGGGATGCAGGTCGCCCAGCAGGAAGCTGAACGACGGGAACTCCAAAAAGTTCCAGTTCGAGCCGAGCCGCGTCGGCCGCCAGCTCGACCCGAAGAAGTTCTCGGGCCACCAGTGCGGGCTGCGCAGGCCGGCCACGTCGGCCGGACCCAGCCCCAGGATGTCGAGGTGCGAGTAGAAGCCGGCCGGCAGCCAGCCATGCGCGGCAGTGAACTCGAACACGCCGGCGAGGTTGCCGATCACCATCAGCAGCACGACCGCCAGCAGGCCCGCGCCGAGCGGCCAGCCCTCCTTCAGCGAGCTGCCGGGGCGCAGCATCGCCGCCGCGTTCGCTGCCAGGCCGAAGATGGCGAGCGACACCAGGGCCGCGGTGAGCGCCAAGCCGACATTGAAGGCGTAGCTGGCCGGCGTCGCCGTCAGCTTGGCGACGGCGCCGAGTCCCACGTAGCCGCCGTAGTAGTAGGCCATCGGCTTGCCCGCAAGCCAGGGGTCGGTGGGCGCGAAGTCGGCGGCGCGGGTGACGGCGTTGTAGTTGGCGAACTCGAACGGCTTCTCCGTGGCGGCGATCGCCGGTTGGTAGGAGCGCAGCAGCCCGACGAGCAACAGGGCGACGACGAAGATCGCCTCGCACCAGATCACATAGCCGCTGTGCGCGCGAAACCAGGCATGCAGCTGCTCGCGATCGCGCCCGTACAGCCAGAGGCCGGCGAGCGCCAGTCCGCCCAGCCCGAGCAGGACGGAACCCGTCGAAAACGGCAGCACACCTGCCGTGCCGCCCAGCCACAGGACGTAGATCAGCACGGCGAGGCCAAGCACGCGGGCGAGCGCGTAGCCGCGGTCGGGCAGGCGCCGGAACACGCGAAAGCTGAGCGGCAGCGCAACCAGGCCGATCAGCTCGGCTGCAAGCCACCACCGCGCCAGGTAGGCCAGAGAGGCCATCGAAAGCTACGCTCCGCCGGCGCCGGGGCGCAGAACCACGCAACTGTCTGCCGCCTCGGAGAGCTTGATGCGCTGACCGACCTTCCTGTCACCTGTCACCCGTCACCCGTCACCTTCATCGGCCGCCTACTCGGCAAAGAGGGCGTCCACAAAGCCCTCGGGATCGAACGGCGCCATGTCGTCGGCCTTCTCGCCGGTGCCGATAAAGCGCACCGGGATGCCGAGCTGATCGGCGATGGCGAAGACGATGCCGCCCTTCGCCGTGCCATCGAGTTTGGTCAAGAAGATCGCCGTCACGCCCACGGCCTCGGCGAAGGTCTTGGCCTGGGCGAGGCCGTTCTGCCCGGTCACGGCGTCGAGCACCAGCAGCACCTCGTGCGGCGCGGTCTCGTCGAGGCGCTGCACGACGCGGTTGATCTTCTTCAGCTCCTCCATCAGGTTGGACTTGGAGTGCAGTCGGCCGGCCGTGTCCACCAGCACCACGTCGGCACTGCGCTTCTTCGCCGCCGCCATCGCGTCGAAAACCACGGCGGAGGCGTCCTGTCCCTGTTGATGGGCGATCACCGGCGCGCCTACGCGCTCGCCCCAGAGCTTGAGCTGCTCGATCGCCGCCGCACGGAACGTGTCGCCGGCGGCGAGGATCACCCGCTCGCCGTCGCGGCGGAAGGCGCGCGCAAGCTTGGCGATGCTCGTCGTCTTCCCCACGCCGTTGACGCCGACGACGAGGATCACGGCCGGCTGGAAGGCGCGGCCGTCCACCACACCGTCGCCGTCCTGACCACCCCAGAGCTGTCCGCGGTCATCGACGTCGCTGAGCACGGCCACCAGCTCGTCCTTGAGCGCGTCGCGCGCCTCCTCGGGTTGCTTCATCCCCTCCTTGCGCACGCGCTCCTGCACGGCGGCGAGGATCTTCTCCGTCGTCTCGGCGCCGGTGTCGGCCAGGATCAAGATCTCTTCGAGCTCATCCCACAGCTCATCGTCGATCTGCGAGCGCTCGAAGACCCCGAACATGCGCCGGAAGAAGCTGCGCTTCGTTGGCCGCAGCGCTTCTTCCGTGCGCTCCTCGACCTCCTCGTCGAAGGCGGGTCCCTCCTCGGCCTCGGCCGGCGGTTCGTCCGCCTCCGGTTCGTCGCCGGCGGAGGCTGCGAGCGCCGCTTCGTCCGCGTCGCCTCGGGCTTCTGCCTGATCGGCAAGCGACTCGGCGCCGGGCTCGGCCTCTTCACCGTCTCGCGATTTGCGGCGGAACAGTTTGAACAGGACAGGCCTCCGCATGCGCGCGGAATCGCGCCAGCGCGTCGATCATAACAAGCGCCGCGCCGCTGCCACAACGCGAGTGGCCGGGCTATCCCCGGCTTCCCCTGTTATGCTATAACAGATCGAGCCGGTGGACGCCGTGGGAGCGACGGGTGTATCTCAAGCGCCTCGAGATCCAGGGCTTTAAGAGCTTCGCCGCGAAAACGGCGTTTGAGTTCGGCCCCGGCGTGACCGCGATCGTCGGACCGAACGGCAGCGGCAAGAGCAATCTGGCCGACGCCCTGCGCTGGGTGCTGGGCGAGCAAAACCCGCGCGTGCTGCGCTCCCGCAAGGCCGAAGAGGTGATCTTCGCCGGCGATCGCCGGCGTCCGCCCGCCGGCGTCGCGGAGGTCAGCATCGTCCTTGACAACGGCGATGGCTGGCTGCCGCTCGACTTTGAGGAGGTATCCGTCGCCCGCCGGCTGCACCGCTCGGGTGAGAGCGAGTACCTGATCAACCGTGCCCGCGTGCGGTTGAAGGACGTGGCGGACCTGTTCGAGCGCGCCCGGGTCGGCCAGAACAGCTACGCGATCATGGGCCAGGGCCTGGTCGACCAGGTGCTCTACCTGCGGCCGGAGGAGCGGCGCGCCCTGATCGAAGAGGCCGCGGACGTGCGTGGACACCGCACGAAGATCGTCGATGCGGTGGACCGGCTGAACGCCACGCGGGAGAACCTCGACCGGGTGGACCTGCTGATCGGCGAGATCGCGCCGCGCCTGGCGCAGCTCGAGGCGCAGGCACGCCAGGCCGGCGACTACGCGCGCTTGACCGAGCAGCTGGGCGCAGCGCTGCAGGCGTTCTACGCCCTGCAATGGTCGGAACGGGAGAGCGGCCTGGACGCGGCGCGCCGGCTCTACGAAGAGCGCATGCACGCGGTGGTGCAGGCTCAGGCAACGGTCGAGCGGCTGGCCGGCGAAGCGGCGGAGATCGGCGCCGAGCTTGCCGGCGAACGCGAACGCGCCGCCGCGGGCGAGCAGACGTTGCGCGAGCTGGACGATCGCATGCGCCGGGAGGAGCAGCGACTTGCCCTGCTGGCAGAGCGGCGATCGTTGATCGCACAACGGATCGAGGAGATCACGCTCGACATTGCCGGCCTGCGACACCAGCAGGCCGACTTCGCCGACGACACGTCGGTCGCTGAGACGCTTCCCGGCGCCGAGGAGGCCGAAGCCGAGCTGCAGCGCGTCGAGACCGAACTGCAGGCCGCGCGGGCGGAGCACGAGACCGCGCTGCGTGAACAGTCCGCGGCGGACGACGCGCTGCGCCAGGCACGAGCGCAGAGCAGCGCGGCCGACGACCGGTCGAGCCGGCTGGAGCGTGAACTTCGCGGGCTCGAACGAGAGCAGGCGGACCAGGCCGGACGGCGCAACGGGCTGCTGGCACGGCTGCGTAAGCAGGGCGCCGACAGCTTGCAGTACGCGCGCCGGCAGTTCGAAGCGGCACAGCGCCACGCCGCGGCGGCTGAAGCGTACGCGCTGGCGCGGGCAGAGGCGGTGGCCGGAAGCGAGGCGCGGGCTGCGGCGGATCGGGACCGTACGAATATCGCCCACGAGCGCGAAGCGCTTGAGGCACGGCTGGAGTTGCTGGCCCGCCTGCGCGACGATGCGCGGGGCGGCGATGCGGCGCTGCGACTGCTGGTGGACGCCGCCCAGAGCAGCGGTCCCGACGCCCCGCCCAGGCTGCTCGCGGTGTTCGCCGACCTCTTGCGCGTGCAGCGCGGTTGCGAGACGGCGATCGAAGCGGCCCTCGGCGATCAGCTCTCAGCCGTGCTCGTTCCCGAGGCGGTCGACGCCCGCGCCGCGGTGCAGGCGCTGCTGACCGGGCAAAGCGGCCGGGCAACGGTGCTGGCGCTGACAGCGCTGCGGCCGTCTCGTCCCGTGAACCTGAGTGGCGAGCGCGGTGTCGTCGGCGTGGCCTCGCGCCTGGTCAAGTGCGACGGGCGCTACCGCGACGTGGTCGACACGCTGCTCGGTCGAGTGATCGTGGTCGAGGACGACGCGGCGGCCGAGCGCATGTTGCCGCGCGGACTCGGTACGGTGGTGACGCTCGAAGGCACGCTCTACCGTTCCAGCGGGGCGATCAGTGCGGGCAAGGCTGGGGTTGGCGGACTCGCCCTCGCCTATCAGCAGGAGCTGGACGAGCTGCCGGGCCGTATGGCTGCACTGCGCGTGCTCGAAGCCGCGAAGACGCGCGAGGCCGAGCAGACAGCCGCGGACGCCGATGCGGCCGAGGGGCGCGCTCGAGCGATCGAGGCGCAACTTCGTACGGCCGAACACGAGCAGCGCGCCGCCACGGAAGGGCTGGCGAGGGCGAAGGCCGCGATCGCAGCCCTGAAGGGTGAAGCCGGCTTTCTGCGCGGCGCCGGCGCCGGCTTCGCCGACCGTCGCCTACGGCTGCGCGACGATCTCACGGCGGCGAACGCCGAGCGTGGCCGCCTCTTGCAGCAGTTTCGCGCTGCGCAGCAGCTCGCTGAACAGGCGCGGCGCCGGGCCGAGACGTGGCGCGGGCCGGTCAACGATCTGCGCGGACGGCTAGCCGCGGCGATCGGCGCCCGCCAGGCGCTGGCGCAGCAACAGGCGGCGCTGCAACGCTTGCGAGACGGCCGGCGGGCAGCCGCCGAGCGCACGGTGGAGGCGATCTCCTCCCGCACGGTGGACCTGGATCGCCGCCAGGCCGAGCTTCAGTCGGTGGAGAGCGACGAACGCGAAACCGCCGCAAGCGTCTCGCAGGCGCGAGCCGAGCTGGCCGACGCTCGCGCCGCGTTGCAGCCGCTCCGCGAGCGCGTGACATCGCTGGCCGCGCGCGAACGCGAGCTGAGCGAGGCCCATCTGGGCGGCCGGACGACGTTGATCGAACACGAGCGGGCGGCGATCGAGGCCGAGGCGGCCGTCAGCCGGCGCGGCCAGGCGATCGAACGGTTGCGCGAGGAGCTGGAGGCCGAGGGGCTGGAGCCCCCGCACGCTGAAGGCGCCGTGGCCGCGGCCGCGGCGCTTGCGGCGCGCGTACTGAGCAGCACGGCAGGCGGCGCCGAGCCCCTGCCCCCATTCGCCGCCGCCGAGTCGCAGGCAGCCACGCAGGCGACGATCGAGCGATTGCAGAGTCGCGTGCGCTCGCTGCGCGGCAAGATCCGCCAGCTCGGACCGGTGAACGCGCAGGCGGAGGCCGACTACGAGGAGGCGCGCGAGCGGCACGCATTCCTCAGCTCGCAGGTCGCCGATCTCCGCGTGGCCGAACAGGACGTGCAGGTGGCGCTGGAAGAGCTGCGCCGCGTCGTGCGCGAGCGCTTCCGCGAGTCGTTCCACGCGATCAACGCCGACTTCGGCCGCTACTTCAAGACCTTCTTCGGGGGCGGCAATGCCCGCCTCGCGCTCACCGAGCCCGAGGACTACGGGGAGAGCGGCGTCGACATCCTCGCCCAGCCGCCGGGCAAGCGGCAGCAGCATCTGCAACTGCTGAGCGGCGGCGAACGCTCGCTGGCCGCCGTGGCGCTGCTCTTCGCCCTGCTTGAGACGAATCCCGCCCCGTTCTGCGTTCTGGATGAAGTCGATGCCGCGCTGGACGAGGCCAACGTCGGCCGCTTCAGCGAGACGCTGGCCACGCTGGCGCAACAAACGCAGTTCGTGCTGATCACGCACAACCGCGGCACCGTGCAGGCCGCCAGCGCGATCTACGGCATCACGATGAGCGGCGACGGCGTCTCGACGGTGCTCTCCATGCGCCTCGACGACTCCGCACCGGCCTCCGCCGAAGGGTGACCCTTCCGAACGCTCGCGGTTTAGGCCGAACCGGAGAGCGCGGCCAGCGCCATCTCGGCGGCGGCGCGCTCCGCGCTGCGCTTGCTGCTGCCGGCGCCGCTGCCGAGCACCCGCTCGCCGAGTGAAACCTCGACGCGGAAGCGGCGCGCGTGGTCCGGCCCTTCGATCCCGGCCACACGGTAGACCGGGGTCTGGCTCCAGCGCGCCTGGCAGCGCACCTGCAAGGCCGATTTGGGATCGCCGGCGGGTTCGCCAGACGCAAGCGCCACGAACTCCGGCGCGAGGGTGCGGCGGATGAACGCCTCGGCCGCCGTCAGCCCACCGTCTTCCACCAGGGCGCCGATCACGGCCTCGAAGGCACGGGCAAGGTTCTGTGGCCGCCCGCGCCCGCCTGTCTGCTCCTCACCGCGCCCGAGCCGCAGCAGCTCGCTCAGTTCCAGGCGCTTCGCCACGGTGGCCAGCGTCTCGCCATTGACCAGTTGCGCTCGGAGTGACGTGAGCTGGCCCTCGCTCGCCTCCGGGAAGCGCCGGTAGAGATCGCGGGCCACGACGAAGCCCAGCACCGCGTCACCCAAAAACTCGAGCCGCTCGTTCGAGTCGGTCGCCGGCTGGCCGGTCTCGTTCAGCAGGGAGCGGTGCACAAACGCGCGTTGCAGCAACTCTGGCCGGCGGAAGCGCAGGGCCAACCGCTGCTCAGCCGCTGTCGGTGCCTCGGCCGGGTCAGCGCGGGTTTGCGCGGCGCGCAGCTGACGGCTCATTGGCCGTAACAGCGCAGGTCAGACGGCCCGACCTCCTGGCCGCGCAGGAAGGCGATGTGCGTGGTCCAGACGCCGAGCGCCTTGCCTCCCAGTGGTCCATTGAGCTTCACATAGACGTTGTCGACTTCGTTTGGCGTGATGTCGCGCCAGACATCGAGATCGAGCGCGGCGCCCGCCGCCTGCTGCACGAAGAACGTGCCGGTGCTCGCCACCTGGAACGCCGCGCCGCCCTTCTCGAACGTGACCGGGTTCAGCGCGACGGTTCCGTCGCGCACACGCGCTTCGAACACGCGTAGCAGGCCATCCTGGTCGCCCACCAGCCGCTGGAACTCGACCGAACCCTGGTAGATCACTTCGTTCTGGTCGTAGTACGTGGTGTGGCCGGGCGTGACTTCGAGCACAGCGCCGCCGTCCAGCAGCAGCCAGCGCCAGTCCGTTTCGCGGCTGTTCAGGTGCTCCGCGCATTCGAGCGCGCTTTGTACCAGGCGGTCGTCACCGTTCCAGAGCATGATCGCATCGCCGGGCTTCAGTGTCTGCGGGGTCGACTCGACCGGCGCGGGCTGGCCGTGCTCCTTGCGCTGCTGCCACATCCGTTCCCAGCGACCCAGGATGCCCTCTGCCATGCGCTTCTTGCTCCCGCCGCCACCGCGGCCCGCTCATAGTCCCGCGACGCTGCCTTCGCCCCGCAGATCCGAGGCGCCTAGCCGGGCGCCGCTCTCTGCATCGATCTGGATCGCCGTCACCCTCCCCATCAGCCCGTCCCAGGCGCCAATCTGGCGGACGCGATGGCCGCGCTGCTCCAACTCCGCGGACACGCGCTCGTCGTAGCGGCTCTCCAGCGTCACTTCGAGGCCGGCGCTGTGGCCCCAGCGCGGCAGATCGACTGCGGTCTGCAGATCGAAGCCGCCGTCGACCACGGCGCTGATGATCTGCATGTTCGTCTGCACCTGCTGCATGCCGCCGGGCGTGCCGCCGAACAGGAACGGCCGGCCGTCGCGAGTGACCAGGTAGTTGTTGAGCGTGTGCACCGGCCGCTTGCCGGGCTCGACGGCGTTGGCGTGCCCCGGCTCGATCGAGAAGCTGCACATGCGATCGTTGAGCAGCACGCCGGTGCCCTCGACTACCAGCCCGCTGCCCCAGGGATGGAAGACGCTCTGGATCGCGGCTACCGCGTTGCCAGCGGCGTCGCACACGGCGAAGCTCGTGGTTTCGTGCACCGCCTCGCGCAGGCGGCCGGCCTCCGGCTGGGCAGCGGCCCGCCGGGGGTCGATGCGGGCGCGGCGCTCGGCAATGAAATCCGGTTCAAGCAGGCGCTGCACCTCGAAGCCAGAGCGGCGCGGGTCGCCGGCGTGCGCGATGCGATCGGCAAAGGCCAGTTTCTTCGCCTCGACCATCAGGTGCATCACGTCCGGCTCGTTCGGCGAGCGGCCGGAAAGGTCGAAACCTTCCAGCAGCAGCAGTTCTTCCAGCAGGATGTGCCCCTGCGTCACCGGCGGCTGCTCGTAGACCGTCAGGCCGCGGTAGGCGCACGAGATCGGCCGTGCAGTCTCTGTCTCATGCTCGGCAAGGTCGGATGCCGCGAAATAGCCGCCCTGCTCGCGCGACACGCGAAGCAACGCCTCGGCGAAGGGGCCGTGGTAGAATGCCGCGCTGCCGCCCTCAGCGATCTGTTGCAGCGTGCGGGCCAGGTCCGGCTGGCGCAGGATCTCGCCCGCCCGCGGCTGCCGGCCGTGCGGCAGGAAGGCCGCTACGCTGGCCGGGAACTGGCGCAGCACCGGCTCGAACTCGGCCGTCTGTTGCGCCAGGCGCAGCGAGACCGGGAAACCATCCTCCGCTGCCGCTATGGCAGGCTGCAGCAGCCGGGCGCGGGGCAGCTTGCCGAAACGCGTGTGAGCCGCCAGCACGCCGTCCACGAAGCCCGGCACGGCCACGCTGCGGATACCGCGCTCGGGAATGCCGCCGGCGTACTCGGCCAGCGTGGCGCCGGCCGGCGCGACGCCGCTGCCGTTGATCGCCGTGACTTCGCCCGTCTCGGCGGAGTAGACCAGCCAGAACACGTCGCCGCCGATGTGGCTGCGCGTCGGCTTGAGCACGGTGAGCAGGAAGGCCACGGCCGCCGCCGCATCCACGGCGTTGCCGCCTTCGCGCAGGACGTCGAGGCCGGCCTGCGTGGCCGCCGGATGCGAGCCGGCCACCATCGCCCCGCGAGACATTACCGGCCCCTGCTGCGGCGCCCAACGATTCGCCTGCGCGTTCGCTGTTGTCATCGTTCTGCTCTCCGGCGCGTGCGCCACGCCGCACGCCTGGCTATCGCTACTCTAGTCCACCGCTCGCCCGCTCGCCACGGGCTTTCGGCCCTCATCCTCTCTTCTCCCCTTCTCCCAATCCTGGGAGAAGGAGACGATCCAGCGTCGGGCATTCCGACCGGCTTGCGGTTAACCCGGCGCAGTCCGATTCCAGCGCCGCCCGATCGCCCCTTCTCCCAGGATTGGGAGAAGGGGAAGGGGGTTGAGGGCCGATGGCTTGCAACACTGCCGAACCTAAAGGCGGTAAGTTCTGCAAGATCGCTGTAACTTTGCCGCCGCTTGCGTTAGCATGGGGATCGCAGCGCCCGGTGCGAGCCGCGGCCCTGCCCCCACACTCCTGCCGGAGTTCACTCACGTGGCCCCACTCCGCCGCCTGCTGATCGCGGGCATCTGCGCGCTGCTGGCGCTGGCCTTCGCCCGTTCCGGCGTTGTGCGGCACGCACCGACGGCGCGTGCCCAGGACGAGCCGCCGCCGCCGATGCCGGTCGAGCTGCAGATCCCCGCGGTGCGCATCGACGCGCCGATCTGGCAGGTGGGCGAGGACGACGACGGCGGCATGGACAGCCCGTGGAGCGACACGGCGGTGGGCTGGTTCGCGCCCGGCTTCGTGCCCGGCCAGCCCGGCAACGCCGTGATCGCCGGCCACGTCGACTGGGTGGACCATGCCGCGGTCTTCTACTTCCTCAAGAACCTTTCACCGGGCGACCTGGTCAACGTGGTGATGGACGACGGCAGCGTGCTCAGCTTCGCGGTGGACGAGGTCGACCAGTACGACGACGGCGACACGCCGATGGACCAGATCTTCGGCAACTCGGACCAGGCGCACCTGAACCTGATCACCTGCGGCGGCTACTTCGACCGCTCGACGCGCAACTACGACCACCGCCTCGTCGTCTACACCACCCTCGTGCAGAACTGAGCTTTTGGCCCTCACCCCTGTCCCCTCTCCCAATCCTGGGCGAGGGGGACTCACGCCGATCGATCGGGGCGGAAGGCGGGGCGGCGTTTAGCTCTCGTGACCGAGCAGCGGCGCAGCCGGACGCGCCGCAGGCATCGTCGCCCAGCTCAGCTAACCCGCAGCCCTCCGGAACGCCCGTACCAGGATCGCCCCTCTCCTTCTCCCAGGATTGGGAGAAAGATCAGTGGAATATCACGGGGGTGAGGATGAGGGCCGCGCCTCAGGACTTCCACACCATCTGCATCTGCGTCCAGATCGAGGGACCGAGCTGAAAGTTCTGCACGTTCTTGCGCGTGGTCTGCTGGAACACACCCCACGAGAAGATGACAAAAGGCTGCAGGTCGATCAGCGTCTGCATGATCTGGTGGTAGATCTCGGTGCGGGCCGCCACGTCCAGCGTTTGCTGGCCCTTGTCCAGCAGCGCGTCGAGGTTCGCGTCGCTGATGTGCGAGAGATTGAACCCCGCCTTGGTCTTGAAGAGCTGATAGCAGAAGCCGTCAGGATCCACGGCGCCGTTCCAACCGAGGCCGCCGGCCTGATAGTTGCCCTTGTTGCCATTGTCCACCACCGTGGCGAACTCAATCGGCTGCAGGGTCATGTTGAGTCCGGCGGGACTCATCTGGTCCTTCATCAGCTCAAACGTCTGCTGCAGCAAAGGCGAGGCGTTCGAGTACTGGATCGTGAAGTCTACGCTGCTCTTGCCGGCCTGTTGCAGCAGGCTCTTCGCCTTGGCGATGTCCTGCTTCAGGTACGGTCCCTGGATACTGCCGAACAGCGTACCGGGAATCTCCGTATCCGCTGGCACGACCGTACCGAAGTTAACGGTGTCGGCGACGGCTTGCCGATCGATGGAGTAGGAGAGCGCCTGGCGCACGCGCTTGTCCTGGAATGGATCCTTCTCAACCTCCAGCATGATAAAGCTGAAGCTGAGACCCGGAATCTGCTTGTACACCAGATCAGAATTCGACTGGATCGACTTGAGATCCTTCGGCGGCGGTGACTCGATATAGTCCAGGTCACCGGTCTTCAGGTTCGCCAAGCGCGTGTTCTCGTCGGGAATCGGCTTGAGGATGAGCTTGTCCAAGTACGGGTAGACTGTGCCGGTGTCATCCTTGCGCCAGTAGGTCGGGTTCTTGTCCAGTGTGATCTGGTTGTCGTGCTGCCACGACGTGAACTTGAACGGTCCTGAGCCGGCAGCGGTTAAGTCGTTTGGCAGGTTGGCGCCGAGCTTCTGGAAAGTTGTCGGCGAGTACATGTAGCCAGCACCGCCGGTCAGCTTGGACAAGAACGGCGCGTACGGCGCACCGACGGTGATCTTCAGCGTTGTGGCATCGACCGACTCCATCGCGGTGATAGGCTTGACGTCGGCGTTGCGGACCGATGCCTTATCGTCAATGTGCCGCTGGAAATTCCATTTCACCGCGTCAGCGTTGAAGTCCGTGCCGTCCTGGAACTTGATTCCCGGATGCAGGTGGAACAGATAGGTTGTGTTGTCGGGATTCTCGACCTTGTCGACGGTATTGCCTGCGATCTTGAAGTCGTTCGTGCCGAGGAACAGCGCCTCCACGATCTGCGCCTGCACGTAGCTGCTGTACACATCCTGCGACTTCGCCGCGTCCAGGTTGGTGGCGTCGCGGGAGACGCCGATGTTCAGTGTGCCGCCGGTCTTTACTTTGGCAGCCGCGGCAGCCGTGGCGGAGCTCACGCCGATCGATTGGGCCGTGGGCGGCGCGGCCGGCGAGCCGCTGGGCGTGCCGGCGGCCGTGGTCGCAGCGCTGGTGGCCGGCGCGGCGTTCGTGCTCTTGTTGCCGCCGTTATTGTTGCTGCTGCTGCAGCCCGCCAGCGCCAGCGCCATCAGGCTGGTGGCCGCCGCGCCGCCGCCCAGCGCCCGCCGCCGGCTCACGCGCGACGCCGCGATTCGCTGCCAGTAGTTGTCCTGATCGTACGCGCTCACGGTGTTCGTCCTCCCCCTCCGTGCCGGCGCTCGTGGGCCGGCCGCGGCTCAAGCTTCCGGAGATACATGCCGTCTTGCCGCTGGCACCTCCCGCATCAGAGATTGCGCCCGCATCGCTGCAGGCGCCGGCCGCCTACCGTCCCTTCAGGCGCGGGTCGAGATAGTCGCGCAGGGCGTCGCCCAGGATGTAGTAGGTGAAGACGGTGAGGAAGATCGCCACGCCGGGGCCGATCGCCATCCACATGTTGTTCTGCAGGTAGTCCTTGCCGATCGTGATCATCGCGCCCCAGTCGGGCGTGGGCGGCTGCCCGGCGATGCCGAGGAAGCTCAATGCGGCCAGCGCCAGGATGGCGTTGCCGCCGGCGAGCGACGCCGCCACGATCAGCGGGTTGGCGATGTTCGGCAGGATGTGGCGGAAGATGATGCGCCAGCGCGAGGCGCCGATCACCTCGGCGGCGCGCACGTACTCCAGCTCCTTCGCCTGCAACACCTGGCCGCGCGTCAGGCGGAAGTAGAGCGGTACGCCGAGGATGCCGACGGCGATCATGGCGTGGTTCAGGCCCGGCCCCAGGGCGCTGACAATGGCAATCGCGAGCAGGATGCCGGGAAAGGCGAGCTGCGCGTCGATGTAGCGGGCACAGAGCAGGTCGGCCAGGCCGCCGAAGTAACCGGCCATCAGCCCCATGACGATGCCGACCGCGAGCGAGATGCTCACCGCGATCACGGCCACGCGCATCGAGATCTGCGCGCCCTTGACCACGCGGCTGTAGGTGTCGCGGCCGAGGTTGTCGGTGCCGAGCCAGTGCTTGCCGGACGGACCCAGCAGCAGCGCCTTGGTGTTCGTCTTGATCGGATTGTACGTGGTCAGGGCGTCCGCGAAGATCGCCACCAGCACCAGCAGGATGAAGATCGCGATGAACAGCGAGAGCACGCGGTAGCGCGATACGAAGCGCCAGAGCGAGCGCCGGCTCCGGTTCGCGAGCCCCAGGTCCGCCACAGCGGCCGGGATGGCGGGTGCGCCGCGCTCACTTACGACCATAGCTGATCCTTGGGTCGAGGTAGGCGTAGGCGATATCGACGATCAGGTTGGCGAACATATAGCTGAAGGCCGCGATCAGCACCACGGCCTGCACGATCGGATAGTCGCGCTGGCCGATCGCGTTGACGGCCAGGCGCCCCACGCCGGGCCAGGTGAAGATCGTCTCCGTGATCACCGCCCCTTCCCAGAGGCCGCCGAGCGCCAAACCGACCAGCGTGACCACCGGCAGCAGCGCGTTGCGCATCGCGTGGCGGGCGACGACGACGAACTCGCGCAGACCCTTCGCCCGCGCCGTGCGGATGTAGTCGGTGTAGAGCGCCTCCAGCAGGCTGGAGCGCACGAAGCGCGAGAGCGTGGCCGCGCCCGTCGGCCCGGCGATGGCGCCGACCAGCGCGGGCATCACCAGGTAGCGCAGGTTCTGCGCCGGCGCTTTGGCGAAGGCGACGTAGCCGCCGGGCGAGAAGATGCGCCAGTGCAGGCTGAAGACCAGGATCAGCAGCACGCCGAACACGAAGTTGGGCAGCGAGACGAAGACCAGCGAGAACATCGTGGCGAAGCGGGCGAAGAAGCTGTCGCGCCAGACCGCGGCAACCGTGCCGATCACCACGGCCAGCACCACCGAGGCGGCGAAGCCGGCGAGGCCCAGCTCAAGCGTGGCCGGCAGCCGCTCGGTGATCGCCTTGCGCACCGGCTCGCGGCTGGAGAGGGAGCGGCCGAAGTCCAGGTGCACCAGCCGCCCCAGCCACTTGACGTACTGCACGGGATACGACTGGTCGAGCCCGAGCTCGTGCCGCAGCGCCGTAACGTTCTGCGGCGTCGCTTCCTGGCCGAGAATCACCCGCACCGGGTCGCCCGGCGTGAGACGCACCATGACGAACAGCGCCATCGTCACCAGCAGGGCGACGGGGATCATCGAGAGCACGCGGCGGACGATGTAACCGGTCATCGTGCAGCTATCCTACAGCCTGTCGGACCGCCGTGCGCGGCGGCGCGCCGGTTACTGCGACTTCCAGACGCCCGCATAGCGCTGAATGCCGTCGGCGATCAGCACGAAGCCTTTGACCTTCGGCGTATGCAGCTCGATCACGAGCGGATGATTGATGAAGATCCACGGCGCGTCGTCGGTGACGAGCTTGTTGATCTGCTTGTACAGGCTGTTGCGCTGCTCCTGGTCGTAGCTGGCGCGGGCCTGGTCCAGCAGCATGTCCACCTGGGCGTTGGAATACTGCGGGTCGTTGAAGCCGCCGCCGGTGTGGAAGTGGTTATAGCTGTTGCCGTCCGGGTCGATCCGCCCGCTCCAGCCCAGGATCGAGGCGGTGAACTTGTGGTTCTGCGTGTCGTCCACCAGCTTGGTGAACTCCTCGGGCACGATGTTCACCGTGATGCCGGCGTCCTTCAGCTCGTCCTTGATCAGCTCCGCCAACTGCTGCTGCTGCGGCGAACCGGAGGTGATCAGCATGTCGAAGCTGAAGCCGTTGGGCTTGCCGCCCGAGGCCAGCAGCGCCTTCGCCTTCGCCACGTCATGCGTGTACGGCTTATACGAGGCGTCGTACGGCGGCAGCGGCGGCGAGATCGGCCCGTTTGAGACTACGCCCAGGCCGAAGTACACGGTCTGCAGGATCGCGTCGCGGTCGATCGCGTAGGCGACGGCCTGGCGCAAATCCTTGCTGCTGAACGGCTCCGTCTTCACGTTCAGCTCGATGCCGTTGAACTGTAGGGCCGGCGCGTCCTTGTAGACGAAGGCGCTGTCCTTCTTGACCGCGGCGATGTCCTTTGCCGGCGGGTTGATGGCGATGTCCACGTCGCCCGTCTTCAAATTGTTCAGGCGGTTGTTTTCGTCCGGGATGATCTTGTAAACGAGCTTGTCCAGGTAGGGGAGTTGGTCGCCGTTGGCGTCCTTTTTCCAGTAGTTCGGGTTGCGCTCCAGCGTGACGTGATCGTCCTGCAGCCACTCGACGAAGCGGAAGGGCCCCGTGCCCGCGCCGACCGGGGCCGTAGACAGGCTGTCGCCTTCCTTCTGGATCGCCGTGGGCGAGAGCATCATGCCGGCGCGGTCGACCAGCGTGGCCAGCAGCGGCGCGAACGGCTGCGTCAGGTTGAATTTGACGGTGTACTTGTCGACCACGTCCACGGAAGCGACGCTGGCGATCTCGCTGTGCCGCGGCGAGCTGGCGGTGTTAAGGATGCGGTCGATGTTGAATTTCACGGCCGTCGCGTCAAAGTCGGTGCCGTCCTGGAATTTCACGCCCTGGTGCAGCTTGAAGACGATCGCCTTCGGATCGCTCGTATCCCAGCTGTCGGCAAGGCCGGGCTGGATCTTGAGGTCCGGCCCGATCGAGACGAGCGAATCGTAGAGCTGGTAGTGAATTTGACGATCCACCAGCAGCGTCGACTTGATCGGGTCGAGGTTCTTCATGTTGGAATCGATCGCGACCGTGAGCGTGCCGCCGCGCGTCGGCTTTACCGCCGCGGCGCTGGCCGCGGGCGCGGCGGCGGTCGCCGCCGCCGCCGTGGCACTGCCGGCAGCAGGCGCGGCCGCCGTAGCGGCGGAGGAGGGGGCCGCGGCCGGCGCCTGCGTGGGCGCCTTGCCGCTGTTGTTATTGCCGCCGCCGCACGCGGCGAACAGCGCCGCCGCCGCGAGAGCCAGGCAAAGCGCGCGCACATTCCTCACCACAGCCCCTCCTGTCGCGTCGTGCTATACTGAGGCTCCAGCGCGGTGGTCTGCTGGTCTGACAACAGTAGCGCGCGATGCCGCCCCACGCAAGCGCGAGACTGTGTGCGCGACGGAGGAGCTGATGCCGGCGGGCGAGACGGAGATGCTGCTTGCCGCTCGTGGCAACCGTGGCCGGCCGGCGGGCGACGCGGCCAGCCTCGGGCCCGTGCGCCGCACGAACCTCTCGGCGGCGATCGCCGACCGCATCGCCGAGAGCATCGCGCAGGGCAAGCTGCCCGCCGGCAGCCGCCTGCAGTCCGAGCGCGAGCTGAGCGACCTGTTCGGCGTCGGCCGCTCCTCGATCCGCGAGGCGATCAAGACGCTCGAGAGCCGCGGCCTGGTGGAAGGCCGCCAGGGCGAAGGCCGCTTCGTCCGCGCCCAGGATCTCGCCGGGCTGGTCCGCCCGCCGGCGGGACCGCTTTCGGTGAGCGAACGCGAAGTGGCGCAGCTCTACGAGGCGCGGCGCATCATCGAGCCGGGAATGGCGGCGCTGGCGGCCGAGCGCGGCGGGCGGCGCGATCTCGCGGCCGCGCGGCGGCTGCTCGAGCGGCACGAGGAGCGCGTGAACGCCGGCAGCTACGGCGGCGCCGAGGACACGGCCTTTCACCTCAAGGTCGCCGCGATGGCCGAGAACCCCCTGCTTGCGCGGCTGCTGGAGGCCGTCTTGCAGGCGCTGCACGCGATTCGCGAGCCGGCGTTGCGTTCAACGCCCTCGATCAAACTCTCGCTCGCCGGCCACTGGCGCGTTCTGGAAGCGCTGGAGGCGCACGACCCCGACGCGGCCCAAAACGCCGCGCTCGCGCACCTCGACCGTGCTCGGCGGCTGGCCCTCGATGTAGTGCGTGCCAGCGACGGAACGGCCGAGGGTCCATCGGAATAGCCGGCGCTGGCCCGTCTCCACATCGCCCTGTGCGAATATGAACGGGGAACGAACGGAGAGGCGGCGGGCGTGATTCGGCAGATCCGGCAGACCGCGGCGGTCTTCGCCGTCGGCTTCTTCCTGCTCAGCGGCGGTCTGGTCTACTGGCAGGTGGTCCGCGCCAATACGATCGCCCGCGATCCAGGCAATCCCCGCACGGCGGAGGCGGCCCGCACCGCCGACCGCGGCCGCATGCTCGACCGCAACGGTTCCGTGCTGGTGCAAAGCGTGCTGCAGGCCGACGGCAGCCGGCTGCGCCGCTACGCGCTGCCATCGCTTGCGCAGACCACGGGCTACGTCAGCACCCGCTTCGGCCTCTCCGGCCTCGAGCAGGCGTACAACCAGTACCTGAGCGGAAACAGCGGCGGCGACCCGCTGGACACGGCGATCGACGACCTGCTGCACCGCTCCCGCCCGGGCAACGACCTCGTGCTCACGATCGACGCACGGCTGCAAGCGGCAGCGGCGCAGGCGCTGGGGGACCGGCCGGGCGCCGTCGTCGCGCTCGATCCTTCCACTGGCGCGGTCCTGGCGATGGTCAGCGCTCCCGCCTACGATCCCGGCGCGATCGACGCGCAGGGCGATCGCTTGCTCAACGACGCGGGGAAGCCGTTGCTGAACCGCGCGACGCAAGGACTCTATCCGCCCGGCTCGACCTACAAGGTCGTGACCGCGACGGCGGCGCTGGACTCCGGCAAGGTCAAGCCCGGCGACCGGTACCGCTGCGTCAACGGCGTCGTGGTCCAGGGCTTCGTGATCAACTGCGAGAATGCGCCGCCCGGACGGACCGAATGGGACTTCGAGACCGCCTTCGCCTTCTCGATCAACGCGACCTTCGCGCAGGTCGCCGCCGATCAACTCGGATCTGACCTCTTCCTGCGTTACAGCCGCGCCTTCGGCATGGACCAGGCGCTGCCCTTCGATATCGACACGGCCGAGAGCCGGACCAGTCACGCGGGCGGCGGCCTCGATCCGGTACTTCTGGCGAACAGCGGCTTCGGGCAGGGGCAGTTGCAGGTCACGCCGCTGCAAATGGCGCTCATCGCCGCGACGGTGGCGAATCACGGCAGTCTGCCGCGGCCTTACTTGGTGCAGCAGGTGCGGGCGCCCGACGGCAGTGTCATCCAGGATCGCGCGCCGCAGAGCATCCGGCGTGTGATGAGCGAGCAAACGGCGCAGCAGCTTACCCAGTTTATGCTCGCCGCGGTGCAGGAGTTCGGCGGCGCGGCCGGCCTCTTGAACCAGGAGATCGCCGGCAAGACCGGCACGGCTGAGACGGGCGCCGCCGGCGCCGCGGATTCGTGGTTCATCGGCTTCGCGCCCTCCGCCCACCCGCGCCTTGCGGTCGCGGTGATCGTGGAGAACGGCGGTCCCGGCAGCCAGGCGGCGGCGCCGATCGCGGGCCAGGTCTTTCGAGCGTTCGCGGGGCGATGATCGACTCTCGCAGGGCCGGACCTGGGCCGGTGATAAGCTGGTGCTGCGACTGGCCGCGGCGCCCGCATGCCCGGCCCGTTCCCGACGAGACGATGAAGCCTTTGTCGCGCCTCGAAGCGCTGATCGCGGAGGTCATGGAGCGGCCGGCGTGGCTGCTCGGCTCGCGCCGCCTGCACCCGCTCGAGCTGACCGGCGCGCTCACCCGCGCGCTGGAGGAACGCGCCGTGCGCCTCGCCGACCGTGTGATCGCGCCCGATCGCTACGAGCTGCGTGTCAATCCTCTGGACTTCGCCGCGCTGACGGAGCTGCGCCCGCTGCTCGAAGGCGAGCTGGCCGAGTTTCTAGCGCGAACCGTGGCGGAGCGGGATCTCGCCTGCAACCGTTCGCCGCGCGTCAGCATCGTCGCGGCGGTAGACGTTCGGCAGGGGCGCGTTGCGGCGACGGCCCAGTTCAGCAACGAGCCGGCCCTTGATGCAACCGCTGTCGCCCTCGGTGCGCCGCCCGGCCAACGTTCGGCAGTTGCTCCCCGTGCGGCCCAGGCCGTTCCGCCGCGGCGCGACGCGGGCGCGGCGTACGCGCGGCTGGAGCTGGTCGGCCCGGGCGGCGAGACGCTTGGGAAATATCCGCTGCATCCGGGCGCACTGATCGTCGGCCGGCGCACGGGCAGCGACGTCATCTTGCTGGACAGCAAAGTCTCGCGGGAGCATGCGCGCATCGAACTGACCGCCGACGGCGCGACGATCCGCGACCTTGGCAGCCTGAACGGCACGCGCGTCAACGGTGAACTGCTCACGGCGCCCCGGCGCCTGCACCCCGGCGACATGATTGAGATCGGCCGCGCCCGGCTGCGCTTTGCCATCGCCTAGCCCGATCGGACCGCGCGGTACACTGGAAACGGCCCAGGCGCCCGGCGACGCGCCCCGGTCAAGCACGCTCAACGGGAGGACGCGGGTACCTGCTCGACGATTCAGCGGTCATCCTCCTGCGGCTCGGCGTACTGGCGCTGCTCTACCTCTTCCTTGCTGTTGTGCTGCGCGTGGTCTGGCGCGATCTGGTGCGCGCGGCGCCCGCGCGGCGCGGCAGCGTCGGTCGGGCCTTCCTTGTCGTGCAGAACGGCGCCGGCAAACAGGTGCGCAGCGGTTCGCGCATCGCCATCGAAGGCGCCGCCAGCATCGGCCGTGACAGCGATAACCAGGTCGTGATCGACGACAGCACCGTCTCCGGCCGGCACGCGGCCCTGGTGTACCGCGAGGGGCGCTGGTGGCTGGAAGACCTGGGCAGCACCAACGGCACCTGGATCGGCGACCGCCGCGTGGAGCAGCCGCAGCCGGTCTCCAGCGGTGAGCTGATCCAGGTCGGCCGCATCATCCTGCGCCTCAACTGAGCGAGCGCGCTGCCTCACGCGCGTTCGAGCGGCCGCGACGTGGAAAGTCGCAGCAGCATGCCCAGCAGTACAAAGTTCACGACAATCGAGGAGCCGCCGTAGCTTACGAACGGCAGCGTGATCCCCGTGATCGGGATCAGGGCGAGGTCGCCCGCGGCGATCACCATCGCCTGGATCGCGAGGATGGCCGTGGCGCCGACGGCCAACAGCATGCCGAAGTCCGCCGGCTGGCGTGTGCCGATCCGCAGCCCGCGGAAGGCGAGCACGAGGTACAGCGCGATGATCGCCAGCGCCCCGGCGCTGCCCAGTTCTTCGCCGATCGCGGCGAAGATGAAATCGGTCTGCACGACGGGGATGTCGAGCGGCTGGCCGCGACCCAGTCCGGTGCCGAGCACGCCGCCGTTGGCGAAGGCGTAGATCGACTGCGCGAGCTGGTAGCCGCTGTCGTGCACGTGCGTCAGCGGGTGCAGCCAGAGATCGACGCGCGTGTGCACGTAGCCGAAGGCGTGGTACGCCAGCCAAAGATTGAGGAGCACGATCACCAGGCCGGCTACCACGAACGCGCGCCGCCCCGAGGCTACGTAGAGCAGCAGCAGCGTCACGCACAGCAGCAACAACATCGCGCCGAGGTCGTGCTGCCATGCCATCAGCGCCAGCGTGAAGCCCCAGATGACGACGAGGGGCACAAGGTAGGGAAGCGTGGGGACGCGAAACGCGCGCCAGCGCGTGCTCACCGCCGCCAGCACGTAGCGCCGATCCGCCAGGTAGCCCGCGAGGAAGATCACGAGCAGCAGCTTCATCGCCTCCGTGACCTGGAAGTAAAAGCCTCCGAAGCCGAGCCAGAGCCGCGACCCGTTCACCTCCTTGCCGATCAGCGCCGTCACCGCCATCAGCGCCAGGCCGCCGAAGGCCGCAAGATACTGGTAGCGGCGCAGCACGGCGTACTGCTCCATCGCGCGCACGGTAGCGAGCATTAGCAGCAGGCCCAGCGCCAGCCAGACGAGCTGCTTCGCTGCCAGCGAAGCCGACGCCGGGTTGAGCCGCACGGCGAATACCAGTCCGACGCCGGCCAGCAGGGCGACGACCGGCAGCAGCACCTGATCGCATTCCGGACTGAGGCGGCAGAGCGCGAAGTGGGCGGCGAGAAAGAGCAGGCAGAAGCCGGCCGCCAGCGGCGCCGAGCGTGTCCGCGCCGCCGGCATCGACTGCTGCAAGGAAACGCACGCCAGGGCGAGGAAGCCACAGACCAGCAACAGCAGGAAGAGTTCGTTCGCGCGGCTTCGCAGTACCATACCTATGGCGTGTGCGCGGCCCGCTCAAAAGAGGCCGCCGCTCCGCCACCGAGTGTACCAGCCACACGGCCGATCACCGGGAGCAGGGCAGAGGGGGACCAACCGGGGGATGAGTCAGCCCTCAGGCACGGCGTTCGACCGGCAGCGGCCCGACCGCATTGGGCCCGGCATGCGCTTGTCCGACCGCTACGACGTGCAGGAGCCCGTCGGCTATGGCGGCATGTCCAGCGTGTACCACGGCATCGATCGCCTGCTCGACCGCGACGTGGCGATCAAGGTGCTGAACACGCGCATCGGCGGCAACGATGCCGAGCGTGCCGCCTTCCTGCGCGAGGCGCGGGCCGCGGCGTCGCTGACGCACAGCGGCATCGTCGGCGTGTACGACGCCGGCATCTACCAGGGCTGGCCCTACATCGTGATGGAGTATGTGCCGGGCGGCAGCCTGAAGCAGGTGATCGACACGCAGGCGCCGCTGCCGCCCGCCCGCGCCGCGGCCCTCGCCGCCGAGGTGGCCGATGCCCTGCAGTACGGCCACGACCGCGGCGTGATTCACTGTGACGTGAAACCGCAGAACGTGCTGATCGACGCCCGCGGTCACACCAAGCTGGTCGACTTCGGCATCTCACAGTCGCTCGCGGCCACGGCTGCGCTGACCTCGTCCGTGAGCGGTACGGCGGGGTATGTCGCGCCGGAGCAGCTCGAAGGCGTGCCCCTGGACGGGCGCGCCGACATCTACTCCCTTGGCACGGTCCTCTACGAGCTGCTCAGCGGCCGCCTGCCCTTCGAAGCGCCGAACCTGGCGGCGCTGGCGACGCGGCGGCTTGTGTCCGAGCCGCGCCCGCTCCGCGAGTTGAACCCGAACCTGCCCCCGGCGCTGACGGCGACCGTGATGCGTTGCCTTGCACGGGATCGAGCCGGCCGCTGCCGCAGCGCCGGCGAGCTGGCGGCCGCGCTGCGCGAGGCGGGGACCGCCGGCCCTGAACGCTTCTCCGTCGATGGCCCGTCCCTCGCGCCGCCGCGCGAGCCTACGCAGGTTTGGCGCCGCGAAGATCTGACCGCGGCGCCGCGGCCACGCTCGGGCGCGTTCTGGTTGCTGCTCGCGATCCTGCTGGCATTGCTGGTGGCGCTGATTGTTTCCCTCGCCGTCGTGCTCTCTAGCCGTACGAGCGCCGGCGGCACGGCCGCGGTGCCATCGGTCCAGCACGAGCGGCTGGACCGGGCCACGAGCGACCTGCACGCCGCGGGCCTGACGGTCAGCGTGACCATGACCAGCTCGCAAGAGCCGTTTGGTACGGTCATCGGTCAGGACCCGCCCGCCGGCACGGCGCTGAGCAAGGGCGGCGCCGTCAGCCTGAGCGTGAGCCGCGGGCCGTAGTGCGCGGGCGGCCCTCAATAACCGCGGTAACGGTTGGCGATCGGCAGGCGGCGATCGCGGCCGAAGGCGCGCGGCGTGATCTTGACGCCGGGCGGCGCCTGGCGGCGCTTGTGCTCGCTGCGGTTCACCAGCGTGATCACGCGCTGCACCAGCGCCTCGTCGAAGCCCAGCGCCACGATCTCATCGACGGTGCGGTCGTCCTCGACATAGGCCTCGAGGATCGGATCGAGCACTTCGTACGGCGGCAGGCTGTCGCTGTCCTTCTGGTCTGGCCGCAGCTCTGCCGAGGGTTCTTTCACCAGCACGTTTTCGGGAATCACCGGCCGCTCGCCGAGCGTATTACGGTAACGGCAGACTTCGTACAGCAGCGTCTTCGGCACGTCCTTGATCACGGCGAAGCCGCCGGCCATGTCACCGTAGAGCGTGCTGTAACCCGTGGCCATTTCGCTCTTGTTCCCCGTGGTCAACGCCAGCGCGTTGAACTTGTTCGTGAGAAACATCAGGTAGTTGCCGCGGATGCGCGCCTGCAGATTCTCCTCCGCCAGTCCCGGCGCCAGTTCGCCGGCGATCGGCTCCAGCGTCTTCAACGACGCCGAGAACGCCGCTTCGATCGGGAGCGTCAGGCAGCGGATGCCGAGGTTTTGCGCCAGCTCCGCGGCGTCGCTGCGGCTGTGGTCCGAAGAGTAGCGCGATGGCATCGAGACGCCGGTAACGTGCTCGGCCCTCAGCGCATCGACGGCCACGACGGCGGTGATCGACGAGTCGACGCCGCCGGAGAGGGCGATGAACACGTCGCGGAAGCCGTTCTTGCGCATATAGTCGCGCGTGCCGGTCACCAACGCCTGGTAAACCTCGGCGGCGCGGCCGAGCGGTTCGATGCGATTCGGCGCCGGCAGCGGCGTGCGGCGCTCGTGCCGCGGCGAGACGCCGCTGACGAAGATTGACTTGCGGCCGGCGGTTTCGCCCTCGAAGTCGAACTGCTCCTTGCGCCGGCGCGAGTCGTGCAGCCGCGCCTGCACCACGGCGTCCACGTCGATGTCGCAGAGCAGCAGATCCTCGGCGAAGCTCGGCGCGGCCGCGACCAGGTCGCCGGCCGGATCGAAGATCATGCTGCCGCCGTCGAACACCAGTTCATCCTGCCCGCCGACCATGTTGACGAAGCAGACGGCGACGGTGTTGTCGGCGGCGCGGGTGCCGAGCATCTTCTCACGAAAGCTGCGCTTGCCGGCATGGAAGGGTGAGGCGTTGATGTTGAGGATCACCTCGGCGCCGGCCAGCGCCTGCTCCTGCGTCGGGCCGCCCGGATACCAGATGTCTTCGCAGATGTTGACGCCCACCTTCGCGCCGGCGATCTCGTAGACCGGGGCGCGGCGGCCGCGCTGGAAGTAGCGATCCTCGTCGAAGACACCGTAGTTGGGCAGGAACTGCTTGTGGTAGCTATCCACGTGCCGGCCATCGCTGAGGATCGCCGCCGCGTTGTAAATATCGTTCGCCAGGTCGACGAAGCCGACGACGGCCGTGATGCCCTGCGTGTGCGGCAGCAGGTCGTGGAGCGCCCTGAGGTTATCTTCGACGAACTGCCGCCGAAGCAGCAGATCTTCCGGCGGATAGCCGGTCAGCGCCAGCTCGGGCAGGCAGACGACGTCGGCGCCGGCGTCGCGCGCCCGCGCGATTTGCGCCACGATCGCCGCGGCGTTGCCCTCGATGTCGCCCACGGTTGCGTTGATCTGGGCGAGCGCCACGCGCAGAGTTCTCATGGATCTATCGTACAGGCTGCGCGGCAGGCGCGACAGCGTAACCCGCCCTCGGCTGGCTGCAAAACCGGTCCGCATTCCCACGCCCGAGCGTCCAGGACGGCGGAGAGCCGGTCACCGACTCACGATTCAGCACTCGAACCGGTGCCGCTCGCCTGCTGCCCATCGCCGGGCGCCGGCAGCTCGCGCACCCACTCTCGGTGATGCGCCAGCGCCCAGTCGCGCCGCACGCGCCCATCGAACATGCCGCGCAGGGAGGGCCGCGTGCCGGGATTGATCGTCGCCAGGTAGACATGGCCGGCGACGAGCGGCAGCGCGAGCAGCATGAAGAGGTCGTGCAGGGGAAAGACGCGCTCCACGAAGGCCGAGGCGAAGACCGCCTTGGTGAAGAAGTTGACGCCGAGCACGGCCCCGCTCAGGCAAAGGCCGAACGAGAGCAGGAGCATCGCCGCGGTGTTCAGTTTCTGCCCGGCATTGAATTTGCCCACCGGCGGCGCCGCGAGTTTTGCACCCAGCAGCGCATAGCCGGCGTAGCGCAGCCAGGCACGATCGAGGGCTTCAACCCGCAGCAGGCGCCGCAGATCGGCGCGAAGCCAGCGTCGGCCCGGCGCCGCAAGCCACACGACCGGCGCCGCCAGTGCGAACAGCACGCCCGACAGAATATGGATCAGCGGCACCAGCCGGTAGCCGCCGACGTGCACTGCCTTAACCGACGGCAGGAACAGCAGCAGCCCGCTGGCGAGCAGCATCAGGAACGGGATCGCCAGCGCCCAGTGCGCGACCCGGGAGGCGGCGGAGAAGCGCCGGATCGTGCCCTCCGTGCCGTCAACTGCGCCAGCCATCGATCTGCCAGCCCCGCTGCTCCCAGTAACCCACCACGCGCTGGCCGGTAAACTCGACGCGCGTCAGCCACTTCGGGCCCTTGTAGCCGTACATCTGCGGCACGATCAGGCGCAGCGGCCGGCCGTGCGGAGGCGTCAACGGCTGCTCGTACATGTGATAGGCGAGCAGCGTATCGGGCAGCAGCGCCTGGTCGATGCTGAGACTGTCTCGGTAGACGCCGCCCAGTGAGTGGAAGGTGATGAAGGAGGGGTTGACCGGCTTCACCAGGTCCGCCAGGGTTTGCAGCCGCACGCCCTGCCAGCGCACGTCCTTTACACCCCAGCCCTCGACGCAGTGAAAGTCGCTGACCTGCGAGACGGCGGGGAGGGCCAGCAGTTGCTCCCAGCTCAGCGTGAGCGGCTGCTGCACGGCCCCGTCAACAGTAAGCTGGAACGTCGCGGGGTTGAAGACCGGCGTCTGCGTCTCAACCTCGTTGATGCGGAAGCCGCCGAGATTGGTGAGCACCCTGCAGGCGCCGCCCACAAGCACGGCCGCCCCGGTTCCGAGCCAGAGCAGGCGCCGCCGGCTGATGCGCGGCCGCTCCACCGTTCCGCTGGCCACGGCTGCAGGATGTGGAGGAACGTCGGTAATGGGGCCGTCCACGCCGCTCGCCCCCTCGTCCGCTATCACGCATCGGCCGGCTCGACGGTTCGAGCGTTCGCCGGTTGCGACGATAACAGGGGCCGGTCCGCTCTCCCCGCTGCACCACCCCGCCAGCGGACCGGCCCCTGAGGAGACGTCTGGACGTCCCATCACGCTGGGAGTCCACCGCAAGCATGGGCGCCACGGCAGCAGAGAGGGTTAACGACCGATTAAATCCTTGCTAACGCTTCATCGCGCGGTGCACCGCTCGGCATTGCAGAGAGAGCGTAGCGCGGCGCCCCGTTGCCGCGCGTGAAGGCGGTCACGGCGCCGGGTTCACTAGCCCTCCACGGATTCGACGCGCAGCTTCAGCGTGCCCGCCGGCACGTTCACCGACACCTCTTCACCCTTGATGCGATCGACCAGCGCCTTGCCCACCGGCGAAAGGATCGAGATCTTGCCCAGCTTCGGATCGACCTCGCTCGGGCTGACAAGCTGATACTTGGTCGCCTGATTGGTGCCGAGGTTGAGTACGAGCACGTGGCTGCCGACGCGGGCGGCGCCGGTGGAGGCGCCCTCGACGATCGCGGCGTGGCGCAGTTGTTCCTCGATGCGGCGGATGCGCGCCTCGACGTGCGCCTGCTTCTCCCGCGCGGCGTCGAGCGGCGCGTTCTCGCGGAAGTCCTTATCCGCCATCGCCTGCTCAAGCTCCAGCGCGATCTCCGTACGGCTGTCCTTGAGCTGGGCAAGCTCCCGCTGCAGCGCCTCGAAGCCGGAACGCGTCATCTGCACGGCGTCGCTGGAGAGGCCGCTGCCGTTCTCGCTTTCCGTGCGGCGCAGCTTGATCGCCGTGCTCAGATTGGTGGGGGTGAGCCCGGCCTTCTTGAGATGCGCAAGAAACGGCCGCACCGCCTCGACGCTGCGACCCTGGCTGCCCCCGCGACCCGCGGACTCCTCGACGAACCGCTCCACGTCGCTGCCCTTCAGCGCGCCCACCGGACGGGCGCCGCCGAACCACTGCACGAAACGGTGCACGGCCGGCTGCGCGTCTTGCGCGGCGTCCTGGCCGAGTGTTGCGATGTACTGGGCGGCCGCGTCCACGAGCGACGTGTTGGCGGTGGATTTCTTGCTTGCCACCTGAGCCTCCTGGCCGAGGGATGCGCCGGCCGCGCCGGGATCGGCCGAAAACGACGAATGACGCCCCACCGGCGGCGGCGTCACGCCGATCATACTATGGAGCGGCTCGATGGGGTGTCAACGCGCGGACCCGCCCGGCGACCTCGCGCTGCTCGCGGCCGGCGCCGAAGCAGTCGGTCTCGCGCTCGACGACGCGGCGTTGGATCGCTTCCGCCGCTACCTCGCGCTGCTCGTCGAGCACGGCGCCCGCATGAATCTGACCAGCGTGCGCGACACGGCCGGCATCCAGCGCCGGCACTTCGTCGAGTCGCTGGCCTTCGGCGCGGCACTGCGCGACGCGGGCCTGCTTCAGGGCCGGGAACGGGTCGTCGACGTGGGCGCGGGCGCGGGCTTTCCCGGCGTGCCGCTCACGATCGTCTGGCCGCGGCTGCGCCTCACCCTGCTGGAGGCGACGAAGAAGAAGGCCCGCTTTCTTGAGCACGTGCTGCACGAGCTGGCGCTGCCAAATGCGGCCGTCGTCGCGGCGCGGGCGGAAGACGCGGCCCACGAGTCGCGGCTGCGGGAGTGCTTCGACCTGGTGCTCGCCCGCGCCGTAGCGCCGCTGCCGGCGCTGGCCGAGCTGACCCTGCCGTTCTCGCGCATCGGCGGCCGGCTCGCCACCGTGAAGGGTTCGCGCCTGAGGCACGAGCTGGCGGCGGCCGGGGCGGCGATTGCTCGTTGTGGTGGCGGCGCGGCGCGCACCCTACCGCTGCCCGGCGTCGGCGTGGAGAGCCCGCTGCGCGTGATCGTCGTGGCCAAGCTTCGGCCCACACCGGCAGCGCTGCCGCGCCGCGCCGGCCTGCCCCAGAGCCAGCCGTTACGTTGAGCTGCGCGGGACTTTCTCAGAATCACCCGTCCGTCTGCCCATCTGCGCGGCCCTGTTTGTGCCGGCGTGCTAGAATGCGGCGAATCGGCTGGCGCTCCGATCACGTAGATACCATAACAGCGGATCGGCCGCGCCGCGGGCCGCCGAGGAGGCGCGGAGCGCATGGACACGCAGGTCATCGTCGACCGGCTGCAGCGGTTCCTGTTGAAGCTCGACACCAGCGTTTTCGAGGAGATGCGCGACGACACCAATGCGACGATCCCCGCCCTGATCATCGCGGCCATCGCCATCCTGCTGGCCGGGTTCGGCGGCTGGTTCTGGTGGCTGGCGCAGGGCTACGGCGATGCCGGCAAGATCTTTTGGCAATCGGTTTTGCTGGGTTCGATCTTTGCCTTCGTGCTTTGGGCGGTGTGGATCGGCGTGGCGTATGTCCTCCTGGTGAACGTTTTTCACTATACCGCCGACATTCAGCGCATGTTCCGAGCCTGCAGTTTTGCCACGTTGCCGCTCATTCTCGGGCTGCTCATGTTCATACCGGGCGTAAATCTTGGCGTCGGTGTGGCAGTGTTTGGCCTATTTTTCCTTCTCATGGATATTGGCATCCAGGTGTCCGTGGACGCCCAACCTGGCCATGTAATTGTGTCCACCTTCATCGGTTTCATTGTATTCTGTTTGGTGCTCTCGGTGCTCGTCACCAAGGAGAATGTGCTGGCGCCCAGCGTCTTCGCCTTCCGCCTGCCGGCGACCGACCTTTCCGAGGTTGCTAACGCGCTCTCGAGCTTCAACAGGTTGCGATGATGAATCCAGGCGCGGGGTTCGGCAACCGGTCGGCGGCGGAAACGCCGCCGGCCGGTATCGATTTACGGGCGAACCTCCGGCGGTTTTATGTCTACCGCTTCCTCTCAAACCTGCTGCTCTGGCTGCCGATCTGGGTGCTCTACCTGCAGCGCGAGCGCGGGTTGTCCCTCTCGCAGATCACGGCCCTCGACGCGCCCTTCTGGCTGATCTCTCTAATCGCGCAGGTGCCGACCGGGGCGTTCGCCGACCGCTACGGGCGGCGAACCGCGCTCGTCGTCGGCGGTCTGGTGCTGGCGATCGCCTACCTCGTCTTCGGCCTCGCCTCATCGTATCCGCTCATTCTCGCTTCGTACGTGCTCTGGGCGATCGGCATGGCGTTCGGGCAAGGCGCTGACCTGGCGCTGCTGTACGACCACCTCGCCAGCCACGGCCGCCAGGAGGACTACCCGCGCCTCGCCGGCCGCGCCTTTGCCTGCACGGCCGCGGCGGCGATCGTGTCGCTCGCGGTGGGTGCTCCGCTGGCCGCGGCCACCCGCCTGGACGTACCGATCCTCGCCACGGCGGGCATCTCACTGTTGACCGTCGCGGTGGCCCTGCGCCTGCACGAGCCGCCCCACCACCCCAGCGAAGATCGCCCGGGCGTCTGGGAGGCGATGCGCCGCGGCGCCGCAGAAGCCTGGCACGAGCCGCACCTGCGCTGGATGCTACTGTTCTCGTCGGCGCTGAGGGTTTCAGAGCTGGCGCCGATCATCTTTGTGCAGCCGTTTCTCGTGCGGCACGGCGTATCCGTCGCCCAGGTCGGCGCCTGGCAGATCCCGGCGCGCGTGGGCACGATTGCCGCGGCCCTGCTGGCCTACCGCCTTGTGCGGCGTGTCCGCGAACGCCGCTTCCTGCTGGCGGCGCCATGGCTTTTCTGCGCCTGCTTCCTGCTGCTCGGCCTCTGGGACAATCTGATCGCCTTCGTCGCCTTTCCGCTGTTCGCGGTGGCATCGGCTGGCGTCGACCCCACGATTAGCGACTACATCAACCGCCATACGCGGGCCGCGCAGCGCGCGACCGTGCTCTCCCTCGGTCAACTGTTGGGCAGCCTGGTTCTGGCGGTGCTGGAGCCCGGCCTCGGCGCCATCGCACAGGCCGCGGGCCTGACGGCCGCCTTCCTGACCACGGCGCTGTTCATCGGCGCCGCCTCGCTGCTCACGCTGGGGCCGTGGGCACTGCTGCCACGGCCGCAGGTCGCTGCCGAGCCGCTGGCGACGGCGTAGCGCCACGCGGGTTCGAGACGACTCAGGGCACCGGCAGCGCGACGGAAACTGGAATGACGCCCGCCGACGCGGGCGCGATGCTTAGGAAGGCGGCGCGCGAGAGGTCGAGGATCACGCTGCCGCCGAAGCCGCCGCGATCGGTGATGCGCAGATGCACGGCCTGCCCCGTATCTCTGTTCGTCACGATGATGACCGTGCCGCAGGGCAGCGTATTGCTGGCTGCGGTCAGTGCCCACTGGTCATAGATCTCGCCGCAGTAGGTGATGCTGCCGTTGAAGCCGGGACCGTACCAGGTCGCGAGCCCGGTCTGGATCACCGGACCGGCGACCGGCGCCGGCGTCTCCGGCAGGCTGCCCGGCGCCGGCGCGGCGTCGGGAGAAGCCGGACCAGACAGTACGGGTAACGGTATCGCCGGCCCCTGCGGTGCATCGGAGGCGGCGGGCGCGCTCTCGGGCCCAGCGGGCGGCGCCGGCGGCGCGGCGATCGCGCGGTCGGCTGCGTCGGCCGGCGGCAAGGCCGGGCCAGTGCTGAGCGAGAGAATGGTCTTGGCTGGTACTTGGGACGCTGCTGCAATCGACGCGAACGATAAGTCGCCGCCGTTGACCTGTGCGGAGACGCGCTGCGGCGAGCCGCCGAGCTGCACCACGGTGTCGCCGCCGGCGAGCGTCCCGCTCGCCGAGATCAGCGTCACCGTTACGGCGCTGGCGAGCGCCGCCACGAGCTGTCGGTGCATGAAACCCCCTTCATTACCGTGCCTCTCGGGCGTCCCGCGGCTTCCTCCAGAGCGCGGGGTCGTGTCAGTTTCTCCGAGAGTGCTAGCCGAACCGACAAAGCAGACAAAGTGCCGCTTACATCTGGCGGCCCGCGCCATGGTACGGAGCGCGATGGGAGCTTGTCCAGCGAAAGGCGGCGCATGGCCGTACAAGTTCCGCACAGTGTGGGAGAAGGTCGGCCCGACGGCACGATTTTGCACGGTCGCTGCAATAAGCACAGATGATCTATTGCGCAACCATATCGCAACTGATGAAGTGCTCAATCAGTTCGGGTGCAGAGCACCAACCCGCCGACCCGGAGCGGCGCGAGCGGCGACGAGTGTTGCAGCGTCGTTGCATTATCTTGCGGTCGCGAGCGGCATCTGCTATACTGATGGAACTCTGGGGATGTAGCTCAATTGGGAGAGCGCAACACTGGCAGTGTTGAGGTAAGGGGTTCGAATCCCCTCATCTCCACCGGCTGAACGGCGAGCGGACAGCCGAACCGAAACGCACACACGCCGAACGGGAGCAGTAGGTCTTCGATCTCAGCAGGGCGTTCCGCGTCCATGGCTGGGCAGCGAGCCGCCGGTTGGTGCAAGGCGGCATGTGAGACCGAACTCGCCCGGGAGTGGCGGCCGCGAACCAGTGGTCCCGACGCCGTACAACGCGGGGCCGGCTCAGTAGCGGTCGACGGCCAGCGCCCGTTATCGCGCCCCCAAGGCGGGCCGCAGCGAGACGTCCCCGGCACGGTCGGGGCGCCGCGGCCAAGCAGGGTGGTACCGCGGAGTTTGGCCTGTGTGCCCTCCGTCCCTGAGTGGACGGAGGGCTTTTTGTGCGGCTGCAACGCTGCCCGATGGGCAGCGTGTGCGCATGAGGGCATCAAGGCACCGAGGCGCGCGGGAGGACCGGCGCACGCGGGGAGACAACGATGGCAACACAAACATCGCACGTTGAGCGCTACGAGCCGGCCGCAATCGAGCCGAAGTGGCAGGAGCGCTGGGAGGCCGACGGGCTGTACCGCGTCCGCGACGACGATCCGCGTCCGAAGTATTACTTCCTGACAATGTACCCGTATCCCTCCGGCGACCTGCACATCGGCCACTGGTATGCGGAGGCAGTGCCGGACGCGCGGGCGCGCTACCTGCGCATGCGCGGCAACAACGTCCTGTTCCCCATGGGCTTCGACGCCTTCGGTCTGCCCGCCGAGAACGCCGCGATCAAGAACAACGTGCACCCCTACGTCTCCACCATGGCGAACATCGAGCGAATGCGGCGCCAGTTTCGCCAGATGGGCGCGATGTTCGACTGGTCGCGTGAGGTCGTAACCTGCACGCCCGAGTACTACCGCTGGAACCAGTGGTTCTTCCTGCAGTTCTTCAAACACGGCCTGGCCTACCGCAAGCTGGCTGCCGTCGACTGGTGCCCCAACTGCAACACGACGCTGGCGCGCGAGCAGGTGGTCGGCGAGGACCGCCACTGCGAGCGTTGCGGCACGCCCGTGGTGAAGCGCGACCTGGACCAGTGGTTCCTGAAGATCACCGATTACGCCGATCGGCTGCTGAACTTCGAGGGACTGGACTGGCCCGAGAAGGTCGTGACGATGCAGCGCAACTGGATCGGCCGCAGCGAGGGCGCCGAGCTGGTCTTCCGCGCCCTGCTGTCCGACGGCGCCAGGGAACCGCTGACGGTCTTCACCACGCGGCCCGACACGGTGTTCGGCGCCACCTTCATGGTGCTGGCGCCCGAGCATCCCCTGGTCGAGCGGCTGACGACGCCGGAGCGCCGCGCCGAAGTCGACGCCTACGTCGAGCGTGCCGCCCGCGAAACGGAGATCGAGCGCACGGCGGCCGACAAGGAGAAGACGGGCGTTTTTACCGGCGGCTACTGCCTGAACCCGTTCAACGGCGAGCACATCCCCGTCTACATCGCCGACTACGTGCTGCTGGGCTACGGCACCGGCGCGATCATGGCGGTGCCCGCGCACGACCAGCGCGACTTCGACTTCGCGAAGGCGTTCGGGCTGGAGATTCGCCCCGTCTACGCACCTGAGGACTGGGACGGCGCGCCGTTCGCCCAGGCGGAGACCCACGGCGGGCGAACGATTAACTCCGGCCCGTTCAATGGGCTGGAGGAAGACGAGGCCAAGCGGCAGATCGTCGCCTTTGCGGAGAAGGAAGCGATCGGTCGCGCTGCCGTGACCTACCGCCTGCGCGACTGGCTGATTAGCCGTCAGCGCTACTGGGGCACGCCGATCCCGATCATCTACTGTCCCAGGGATGGCACGGTCCCGGTGCCCGAGTCGGATCTGCCCGTGCTGCTGCCGGAAGATGCCCAGTTCCGCCCCACGGGCGAATCGCCGCTGAAGTACCACGAGGGATTCCGCAAGGTCACCTGCCCCGTCTGCAGCGGGCCGGCCGAGCGCGAAACCGACACGATGGATACCTTCGTCGATTCGTCCTGGTACTGGTATCGCTACCTGAGCCCGCACGACGACAGCGCACCGTTCGACCAGGCCGCGGCGAAGCAGTGGCTGCCGGTGCAGCAGTATACGGGGGGCATTGAGCACGCCATCCTGCACCTGCTGTACTCCCGCTTCTGGACCAAGGCGATGAAGGACCTGGGCCTGACGGAAGACGAGGAGCCGTTCACACACCTGTTCAACCAGGGGATGATCCTGAGTGGAGACGGCCACAAGATGAGCAAGTCGCGCGGCAACGTGGCCAATCCGGACGAGCAGGTCGCCCGCTACGGCGCCGACACCGTGCGCTGTTACTTGATGTTCATCGGCCCCTGGAGCGAGGGCGGCCCCTTCCAGATGACCGGCATCCGCGGCATCAGCCGCTGGCTGAACGCGGTCTGGAGCCTGGCGCTGGAGCCCCCTCCGTCGGGCGCCGGCGACGAGGCTGCAACGCGCGATCTGCGCCGCCTGCAGCACAAGACGATCAAACGTGTCGGGGACGACATCGAGGCGATGCGCTTCAACACGATGATCGCCGGGTTGATGGAGTATGTGAACGGCCTACGCCAGGCCGCCGATCGCGGCGTCGAGGCCGCGGCATGGACCGAGGCGGTCGAAACCCTGGTGCTGCTGCTGGCGCCCTCCGCGCCGCACATCGCGGAGGAGCTGTGGCAGCGCCGCGGCAAGCCGTACTCGATCCACCAGCAGGCGTGGCCGGCCTTCGACGCGGCACTGGCTGCCGATCAGGTCGTCACCGTGGCGGTGCAGGTAAACGGTAAGCTGCGGGACCGCGTGGAATTGCCGGCCGGAGCCGGCGCGGCCGAGCTGCGCGAGGCGGCCCTGGCCAGCGAGCGCGTGCGCGTCTACACGGACGGGCGCGAGATCGTGCGCGTAATCACCGTGCCGGGCCGCCTGGTGAACATCCAGCTGAAGTGAGCGGCCGCGGCGGCCCTGCCGGCGGATTCAGCGGCCGCCCTCGTTTTGCAGGGCATCGATGCCCTGTCGCACGTTGGCGAGGAAGGCCGACATCTGCTTATCCAGACGAGAGAGCACCGCCAGCGCGTATTCGTCGGCGTCGGCCATCTGCTGGCGCGCCGTCTCGCGCGCGGCACGCACGTCCTGCGCGGCGGTCAGCTGCGCTTCCTGCAGCAGGCCGTCGGCACGCGCCTGCGCCTCGCGCCGCATCCGTTCGGCCTCGCTCTGCGCTTCGCGCGTCACCGCTGAGTCGCTCAGGCGGCGATGCAGCTCGGCCTGGGCGCTGGCCACGATGTTGCGCGCCTCGTTTTCGGCGTCGGCAAGCGTTTGCTCGCGCCGCTGCATGACGTCGCGCGCCTCGCGAATGTTCGCGGGAATGGCCACGCGCAACTGATCGATCAACTCCAGCAGGCGCTTGCGATCGACCAGTACGCCGCCGCCCATCGGCACCTTGCGCGCGGAGGCCACCTCTTCCTCGAGCTGGTCCAGCAAGTGAAGGATATCGACGGCTGCTACCTCCCGGTGGCGACGGCAGAGCGGCGGGGAAGTGGGCGTCTAGCCCTCGCCGAATTTGCGCCTCAGCGCCGCTGCCACATGTGGCATGACGAACTCGGAAGGATCGCGCCCCAAACTGGTTACCTCGCGGATACGGCTCCCACTGATAAACAGGTGCTCAAGGCTGGTCATAAGATACACGGATTCGATCTCGGGCTCCATCTTCTTGTTCATCAACGCCATGTCGAATTCGTATTCAAAGTCGGTGACCGCGCGGATGCCGCGCACCAGCACGTTGGCGCCATGTTCGCGGGCGAAGTCCACCGTGAGGCCGGGGATCTCCGCGACGCTCACGCCGGGGAGATCTTTCACCGCCTCGCGGAACAGGTCGATGCGCTCCTCGGTGCTGAACACGGTCGAGCGACTGCGCACCACCGCAACGATTACGGTACCGAAGATCTTGTGCGCGCGGCGCACGATGTCCAAATGGCCGTTGGTCACGGGGTCAAACCGGCCCGGATAGACCGCAATCGTCAATGTCCTCTCCTTCGGTGGCATCGCCATCGGGATTGTCGTCATTGGGCTTGTCCAAATAGTAGAGGGTCACGGAGGTGTCGCCGTGCCGCCGCGTAACCCGCCGTGGCAGCCCGCCGCACGCGTCCGGAGGCATGGTACGGCGGCCGTGCTCGTAGACGATAGTGCTTGATGCATCGAGTTCTCTGCCGGAGCGCAGCCGCTCCAGCGTTTCTGCGACGCTTGCATCGGCGTATGGCGGGTCGCAGAAGATCAGGCCGAACGGACCGTTCACGCGGCCCAACGCAGCCGGCAGCGCCGCGCAGTGCACGCGGGCGGCGGCTTCCAGACCGGAGCGGCGCAGGTTCTCTGCGATCACCGCGCAGGCGCCGCGTTCGCGTTCCACGAACTCCGCGAACTCGGCGCCGCGGCTGAGCGCCTCAATCCCGAGGGCGCCGGTGCCGGCATAGAGGTCCAGCACGTGACTAAACGAGGCGCCGCGCGCTTCAAGCATGGAGAAGATTGCGCCACGCACTTTGTCCGAGGTCGGCCGGGTGGTGAGGTTGCGCGGCCCCGCCAGCGTTCGGCCGCGCGCCGTACCGGCGATGATGCGCATGCGAGCGGCTCAGCGGCTGCTGCGCGTCGGCGTCGCCCGTGCCGGCGTCGGCGTGAAGCGGCCCGAAGGCGAGGCCGCGGGACTCGCGCCGGGGCCGGCGGGCGTGCCCGCGCGCACGGTGACCGAGGTGGTGTCGATGACGCGCATGGTGCCGTCACTGACGATGACGGAGATGGTATGTGATCCCGGCGTGTCGGGCGCCGTCCACGTGATCACCGCGCGGTTGCCGGCGTCCGCAATCGGTTTTCCGTCGGCCAGCCAGCTCGGACGCAGCGTCTGCGGATTGGGTTGCTGAAGCAGCGGCGCTCCGGCTGCCTGGTACTGCTGCACCGCCGGCCAGATATTGGTGACCGCCGGATTGGCAGAGGCGTCGTCCACGGCCACGCCGCCCAGGTGATAGACCTGGACGATTTCGAGCTTGTAGCCCACGCTGAAGCTGTTTTCGATCCAGACGGTGCGCTGGCCGTCCTGCGTCTTGTACTCAAAGGAAACAACACCCTGCGGCGTCCAGTTCGGCCCGCTGCCGCCTTCGCGGTTGATATTCTCCGCGGCCAGCGTTGCCTGGCCGCCGGTCACGAGCTTGTCCGGGTCGCGCACCGTGATCTGGCCCGCGAGACTGAGGGCCTCCAGCGTGGTCAGGGCGCGCACGCTGCCGGAATCGGCGCGCTCCTCCGAGAGGGGCGAGACCTCCAGCAGCAGCCGGTGCGAGTCGACCAGGCCCGTCAAATACTTCACGGCATCGGGGACGCGGGTGCGGTAGATCGACTGATCGCGCTCCACGGCCATGATCAGCAGATCGGCCGACCTGCCCAATGCGGCCCAGTCGTAGGCGCCCGTGTTCCAGCCGTTGGCGTCCTTGCGTGGCAGCGGCAGGCGCAGCACCAGTTTGCGGTTGGCGGCGTGCAGCTTATCCGCCAGCGCCTGCACGAACTGGGTGAAGTTGTCCTTCAGCGGCGTGTCCACCGCGGAATAGTCGAGCTCAATCCCTTCGTAGTTGCCGCGGGCCGCCTCGGCCACGATGCGATCGATGTGCGTGCTGCGCAGACCTGCGCCGGCGAGGATGCCGTTGACGTTCTGCGAGGCGGCGCCGCTTTGGGCCGTGATCGCCGGCATCACGCCGTAAGGCGCGCCCTGCGGCACGTTCACCGGGCCGCCGTTGAGCGAGCCATCGGCGGCGGGGGTGTAGGTGAACGGCGCCGCGTCCGCGATGAACTGCGCTGCGTCGGGGCTGGCGAAGGTGTTCTGCGGCAGTTCGCCAAGCACCAGGAAATCGCCGCCCGTGCGGCGCAAGACCGCGAACGACTTCGGCAGATGCATGGCGGTGGTGTTCTGAGCCTGTGTGCCGCCGGCGATCACCTCGGCCGGTGCAAGCCGCGTCCACTTGCCGCCGTCGTAGGAGTAGATGCTTAGCCCGCGCGTGGTCGAGCGATCGCTCAGCTTGATCTGCAACGACACGTTTTGCCCGGCGTACTGGCCGTAGGAGGAGCCCATCACACAGTAGCCGCTGGCGTAGGCGTAGCCCTGCGGCGGCGCCGGCGCTTTGCCCGTGCAGTCCGCCACCTGGTGCGCCGACGCGCCGCCGCAGCGGCTCGCGAGGAAGATGATCACCAGGACGAGCAGGAGCAGCGCCACCAGCCCAAAGCCGACGATCGGCAGGTTGCCGCCGAACCCGAACGCTCCCGACCCGCGCTCACCGCCGCGCAAACCCAGCGGACCAGCGCCGCGCCGGGTCATCGCCGTTCCTCCACGCCATTTGCCCGCGCGATCCGGCGCTCGCTCGCCTGCAGCTCGCCACCGCCGCTTCGTGTGTCTGTCATGCTATAACAGAATCTACCCAAATCGCACGCCTGGTGTTGTCCGCCCCTCACGTCTCCCATCGACGCCCCCCGACCACGCGCCGCGCGCGGCGTATCTTTGATCCTACGTCCCGCCGCCGTTACCCTCTAGCCATCGACCAATCTCTCTCCCGGGCCAAACGAGCGTGGACGAGCGCACAGACGAACTGTTCGAGCAGCGCCGTGCCAAGGCGGAGCGCCTGCGCGCCCTTGGCGCCGATCCGTACCCGATCCGTGCCCACGGCACGCATACGGCCGCGCAGGCGCTCGCACAGTTTGAGCGGAACGAAGGCGGCGGAGAGCAGACCTCAGGCGACGTCAGCGTCTGCGGGCGGCTGCGGCCGCTGCGCATCATGGGCAAGAAGGCGATCTTCGCCCATCTTGAAGACTCGACCGGCGAGATCCAGGCCTATTTCAAGCGCGATCTGCTCGGCGAAACCGGCTGGGCCGTACTGGAGCAGCTCGAGTTCGGCGATTTCGTGCAGGTGCAGGGGCCGCTGTTCCGCACCCGCATGGGCGAGATCACGATCGAAGCGCGGGCGCTGACGGTGCTCGCCAAGGCGCTGCGCCCGCCGCCGGAGAAGTGGCACGCCATCAGCGATGTCGAGTTGAAGTACCGCCAGCGCTATCTCGATCTGATGTCGAGCGCCGAGGTGCGCAGGCGCTTCCAGCGGCGCAGCCAGATCGTCGCCGCCATCCGCCGCTTTATGGACGGCCGCGGCTTCATCGAGGTCGAGACGCCGGTGCTGCAGAGTGAAGCCGGCGGTGCGGCGGCGCGGCCGTTCACCACCTTCTTCAACGCGCTCGACGAGCAGCGCTACCTGCGCATCTCGCTGGAGCTGCATCTCAAGCGGCTGCTGGTCGGCGGCCTGGACCGGGTGTACGAGATCGGCCGCATCTTCCGCAACGAGGGCGTGGACGCGCTGCACAACCCCGAATTTACGATGATGGAGAGCTACCAGGCCTACGCCGACTACCAAGAGGTCGCCGAGATGGTCGAGCAACTGGTGGCCACCGTCGCGCAGCAGGTGCTGGGCACGACCGTGGTGCCCCACGGCGAGAGCACGCTCGACCTGACGCCCCCGTGGCAGCGCATCACTATGCGCAACGCCCTGATCGAGTTCGCCCGTCTCGACTTCGAGGCGTATCGCGACGAGGCGGCGCTGCGCCGCTGGATGGCGGAGCGCCGCCTGCACGCGGCGCCGGAGGCGGGCTGGGGCAAACTCATCGACGAGGTCTTCTCCGAGCTGGTGCAACCCCACCTGCAGCAGCCCGTATTTGTGCTGGACTATCCGGTCGAGCTCTCGCCGCTGGCGAAGCGCAAGCCGGACGACCCGGGGCTGGTGGAACGCTTCGAGCCCTTCGTCGGCGGCTTCGAGATCGGCAACGCCTACAGCGAGCTGAACGACCCGATCGACCAGCGCGAGCGCTTCGTCGCCCAGATCGCCGCCCGCACGCGCGGTGACGACGAGGCCGAGCTGATGGACGAGGACTTTTTGACGGCGCTGGAGCACGGCATGCCGCCCGCCGGCGGCCTCGGCCTCGGCATCGACCGGCTGGTGATGATTCTGCTGAACGAGCCGACGATCCGCGAAGTCCTGCTCTTCCCGGCGCTTCGCACGAAGCGTATCGCCGCCGGCGGTGTGGAGAGTGCCGAGCGATTCGGCACCGCCACGATTAGTCAGCCTATGCCGCCTTCAGCACCCACCGATGGCGCCTGATCCGGAGCCACGCGTTCGCCATCTGACCGCCACGGGCTTCGTGGTGCACGATGGGCGCGTACTGCTGCACTGGCATCGCAAAGAGCGGCTCTGGTTGCCCTTTGGCGGCCATCTCGAAGCCAACGAAGACCCGGCCGAGTGCTGCCTGCGCGAAGTCTTTGAAGAGTGCGGTCTGCGCTGTACGATCGCCGGCAGTCCGCCCCCCTTCGCCTTCTCCGAGCCGCCCCAGCGCCCGGCGCCGGTAACCATCCTGCTGGAAGCGATCACCGGCAGCGGACCAGCGCACGAGCACATCGACCTGATCTACTTTTGCCGCCCGCTCGATCCCGTGCCCGCGACCTTCGGCGATCCCACGATCCGCTGGCTCAGCGCCGCGGAGTTGCACGCCAACGCTGCAGTCTCGCCCGCGCCGGGCATCGGGCCGGCCACGCTGACCGAGGATGTACGCCTGCTCTCGCTGGAAGCGTTGCGCCGCGCCGCCGAGCGGCGTTAGGCGCCGAGCGAGGCGGCTCGTCGCGCCTCCGTTTCTCTCAGGCGGAGGGCGGAGGAGACGCGGGCGGTGCGCCGGCCGCCGGCGGCGCCGAGAGATCGACCGGCTTGCCCTGCGCGTCAAGCACGCCGGTGAGACCGAGATCGTTCACCTTCCAGACGCCCTCGAGCTCCCGCCAGCGCGTGGCGATCTCGGCGGTGCCATCGGCGCTCTGCAGCTTCAGGTTGACCAGGTGATCGTCGCCGTCCTGGCCCACGAGATCGACCGTGAAGCCGGTGGTGGGCGCCGGCATCTGGCCCGCGGCCATCGCCGCCGCGGCCCGCTGCTGCATCTGCCCCTGCATCGCCATCGCCTTCATCATGCCTTCGGGCGTGAACACCAGCATCAGGCCGGCGATGTTCGGCGGTACCGCCGTCAGGTCGCGGGCAAAGGCGTTGGCGGCTTCCTCAAGGGTCGGCATCGTCTCCTCCGGCGGCGCTCGCGGCAGGACGGCGGAAGGCCGGGATAACCTTCTCCCCGAACAGCTCGATCGAGCGCATGATCTTATCGTGGGGAATGCGGCCGGCCTGCATGAAGCAGATCATCTGATCGACGCCGGCCGTTTCGTACATGCGCACGGTGCGGATGCACGCCTCGGCGTCGCCGATGCAGTAGGTGCCGTCTTCGAGCAGATGGCCGAGGTCCTGCGTCGACTGCGCCCGCGCTTCCTCGCCCAGCCGCGCGTAGTACTCGTAGCCGGGAATGCATTGCCCGCGCCAGTCGCCGAGCAGCGAGCTGAGCATGTGCGTGTACCAGAGCGCCGCCGGCCCGCCGATCGCCCGCGCCTCCGCATCATCGTCGAGGCACAGCGTCACGGTGAAGCCCGCGACCTGCTCGTTGATCACGCCGGCGGGCGGCTGTGCCAGCGTGATCGCCTCACGGTACTGCGCGATGCGCGCCGCCAGGTTCGCGGGCCGGCCGACGATGAAGCAGAGCACGCCCAGCCCGTGGGCGCCGGCGCGAAGGAAGGTGTCGGGGCTGCCGGCCGCCACCCACATCGGCGGATGCGGCCGCTGCAGCGGCTTCGGCAAAATGCTGCGCGGCGGCACGCTGAAGAAGCGGCCCTCGTAGGCAAAGGGCTCGTCCAGCCACATGCGCGGGATGATGCGCACCGCCTCTTCCCACATCTCGCGCGAGAGGGCCGGTTCGATGCCGAAGCCGCCCAGCTCGACCGGCGTGCCCGAGCGGCCGGTGCCGAAATCCACGCGGCCCTCGGAGAGAATGTCGAGCGTGGCGATGCGCTCGGCGACGCGGATCGGGTGGTTGTAGGCCATGGGCAGCAGCACGACGCCGTGGCCGATGCGGATGCGCTTCGTGCGCTGCGACACGGCGCCGAGGAAGACCTCCGGCGCGGAGGAGTGCGAATATTCGCTGAGAAAATGGTGCTCGACCTGCCAGACGTAATCGAATCCGACGCGGTCGGCCAGCTCGATCTGTTCAAGCGCCTGGTGGAAGAGGGCGCGTTCGAAGCCGGCGTGCCAGGGGCGCGCGTATTCCAGCTCATACAGCAGGCCGAACTTCACGCCACAAACCTTTCGGCGCATCCGAGCCGGTGGATGGCCGCGTCCCGCCACGCCACGGCTCTGCTTCTCTCAGTGTGTCGGCGGCCCGCGGCCCCGTCAATCGGCGGCCGCACGCCGGGCCGACGCCGCGTTGACAGGCCCCAACCGATCCCGGACACTCGTGACGATGATTAGCCCACAGTTCATCCGCGATCACCCTGAAGCCATCCGCCGCTCCATCGAACTCCGACACACCCCACAACCGCTTGACGAGTGGTTGAAGGTCGATGCCGAGTTCCGCAAGCTCGATCACGAGGTCAATGAGCTGCGCGCCCGGCGCCGCGAAGAGAGCAAGCGTATCGGCACAACCCCCGCACCGGCCGAGCGCGAGCGGCTGCTCGAAGCGGCTATACGCATCCGTGACCGGCTCGCGGACCTGGAGCCGCGCCTGCGTACGCTCGAAGCGGAGCGCGAAGGGCTGCTGCTCGAGTTCCCCAATCTGCCCGACGACGAAGTGCCGCCCGGCGAGGACGAGCGCGACAACGTGCTGGTCAGGCAGTCGGGCGAGCCTCGGCCGTTTGACTTTGAGCCGCGGCCGCACTGGGAATTGGGCGAACGTCTCGGCATCATCGACTTCGAGCGCGGCGTCAAGCTCGCCGGCTCGCGCTTCTATGTGCTGAAGAACGCGGGCGCGCAGCTCGAGCGGGCGCTGATCGCCTTCATGCTCGACCTGCACCGCCGCCAGGGCTACAGCGAAGTCTACGTGCCCTTCGTGGTCAAGGAGGCCGCGCTGCTGAACGCCGGGCAGTTGCCCAAGTTTCGCGATAACCTCTACCACGACGCCGAAGACGACATCTGGCTCGTGCCCACCGCGGAAGTGCCGGTCACCAACCTGCACGCCGGCGAAATCCTCGACGCCGCGAGCCTTCCTCTCGATTATGTCGCCTACACCCCCTGCTTCCGCCGGGAGAAGATGAGCGCCGGGCGCGACGTGCGCGGCATCAAGCGCGGCCATCAGTTCGACAAGGTCGAGATGTACAAGTTTTGCGCTCCTGAAGAGTCGCCGGGCGAGCTGCAACGGCTGCTGGCCGACGCCGTCGACACCTGCAAGGAGCTGGGCTTCACCCATCGCGTGGTGCAGCTCTGCGGCGGCGATCTCAGCTTTGCCTCGGCACTGACCTACGACATCGAGGTCTGGGCGCCGGGCTGCGGCGAATGGCTCGAAGTCAGCTCCTGCTCCAACGTACGCGAGTTTCAAGCGCGACGGGCCAGCGTCCGCTTCCGCCGTGCTCCGGGCGAACGTCCTGAGTTTGTACACACGTTGAACGGCTCCGGCCTGGGCCTGCCACGCACGCTGATTGCCGTGCTGGAAAACTACCAGCAGGCCGACGGCTCGATCCGCATCCCCGAGGTGCTGCAGCCCTACATGGGCGGCCTCGAGGTGATCTCCGCTTGAGCGCAGCGCTCCGCCTCTCAATGGCTACTCCGCGTGGCGTGTCGCGGGCAGTACGATGATCGTACGCGGCATGCTACGATGGCGCGTCGCCTTTCCGTCCGGCGACGCCGCGATCCGCGGGAAGGTTCGGTCATGCGCATCCTCGCGATCGATATGGGCACGGGCACGCAGGACATCCTGCTGTTCGACAGCGCCGGTCCGGTCGAAAACTGCGTGAAGATGGTGATGCCGTCGGCCACCGAGATCGCCGCGCGGCGCATTCGCCGCGCCACGCTGGAGAAGCGCCCGGTGCTGCTCACCGGCGTGACGATGGGCGGCGGACCTTGCCACTGGGCGCTGGAAGCGCATATCCGGGCCGGCGGCAGCGCCTTCGCCACACAGGAGGCTGCCAAGACCTTCGACGACGATCTCGCCGTCGTCGCCGGTATGGGCGTTGCCGTCGTCTCCGAGGATGAGGCCGGCAAGCTTCGCGGTGTCGAGCGGATCGAGATGCGAGACCTCGATCTGAACGCCATCCGCCGCGCGCTTGCCGCCTTCGAGGTGCCCTCGGACTTCGACGGGCTCGCCGTGGGTTGCCTGGACCACGGCGCCGCGCCCCCCGGCTTCTCCGACCGCCTCTTCCGCTTCAATCACCTGAAGGAGGTCGTAGAAGCGCGCAACGACCTTACCGCCTTCGCCTTCCTGCCCGCCGAACTGCCCGAATATCTGACACGCGCCCGCTCGATGATCGCCAGCATCGATATCGAGGTGCCAACCGTTTTCCTCGACACCGGGCCGGCGGCGGCGCTCGGCGCCCTGCAGGATCCGCGCGTCGCCGAGCGCGACGAGCAGGTCGTCGTCAACCTCGGCAACATGCACGCGCTCGGCTTCTTCCTCAGCGGCTGCCACATTCACGCCCTGTTCGAGCATCACACGGGCTTACTCGAGAGCGATCAGATCGAGGCGATGACGGAGCGGCTCGTGGACGGCACGCTCACCCACGAAGAGGTCTTCGCCGGCCATGGTCACGGCGTCTTCTACGCCGACGGGCGCCACAGCCGCGATCCGTTCGTGGCCGTGACCGGCCCGCAACGCGGCAAGCTGCGCGGCAGCCGCCTGCAGCCGTACTTCGCGGCGCCGCACGGCGACATGATGATCAGCGGCTGCTTCGGCCTGGTGCAGGCCTTCGGCGTGCGCTATCCCGCGGCGCACGACCAGATCGCGGCCGCTCTCGGCGCCGCGGTCTAGCGCGCCTGGTGATTAGATCTGGATCTCGACGGTTTCAATCGTGTTCTGGCCGAGATTGCGCTTCCAGGCCCGCATGCCGGCCGGCTTGATTCGTGCCTGCTTCACCAGCGAGCGGGCGAAGTCCTGGTCTCCGTAGGGCACATACACGTAGAGCAGCCCGACACTGGCGAAGGTCTGCCACTTTTCCGCCGTGTCCGGCAGTCGCAGAGATCGTGACGTCTCCAGCTCGCCCAGCAGATGAACCTCGGTCGTGCTGGTGTCCATGACCACGATGTCCGGGAAGAGCAGCTCTCCGCCGGGGCCGCGCACGCCGATCGTGTGCTCGGGGCGGTTGGTATAGGTCTTGAGCTGCGGCTGCTCCGCCGTCGGATAGGCGAAGCGCGTCCGCGCCAACTGTTCAACGGCGACGTTCTGCACATTTTCGAAGTAGTCGCGGCTGGTGGTCAGCGCCGGCTCGGCGCCCGGCGGCACGTACTGGCTCTCCCGCCACACCTTATTCACCAGCGCCATCGCTGCCCGTCTCCCCTGCCGGGCGCTTCGCCGCGCCCGCCGCGTCGCCCGATGATAGGCGCATGCCGGGCCTACGATCCAGCCGCCCGCGACGGCTCACCGCGCCGGCGTGGCGTGTTGCAAAAGCGCGGCATAAAACAAGCCCTTGATATGGCATAACAGAGGGATCGCGAGCACTCACGCGGGATGGCCGTCGCTGGACGCTCGCTGGCCGCGTTGACGCCCCGCCAGCGCGCGGCGTACAACGGGGCCACTGGCTCAATTTCCCTCATTTCTCTGCGTTAGCTCCGATCGGCGGCGTCCGGGTTCTGCCGGCGCTCTGCCGGGCTGTGCGGGATCCCTGCCATGCCGTCGCTCGTCACGCTCGCTTCGGCCCGATCGCTTCACTCCGGCCGCGTTGCGCTCTTTGCAACGCTACTGGTCGTGTTGCTGTTCGCCGGCGTCTCGCGACGGGTCTTCGGCTCAGATCACGCCGTCGCCGCGCGGGTGTCGGCCGCCATCACCCTCGGCGGCCAGCTCGCCTACATCAGCGCGGGCAATGTCTGGGTTCTTCAGTCCGGCGGTGCACCGGTGCAGATCACAAACGACGGCGCCGCGACGCGCGTGCGCTGGTCGCCCGGCGGCTCGCTGCTGCTGGTCGACGAGCGCGATCAGCGGCTCTCGCTTCGGCCGGATGGGAAGCCGTTGCCGCTGGGTCAGGGAGCATGGCTCCCCGATGATTCGGCCCTGGCAACGACCGCCGGCGGCGGTGACCTGCAGTTGCTGGCGCCCGACGGCTCGCTGCTGCAAACGCTCGTGCCGAGCGGCGCACGGGTCTTATTGCAACCCGTGGCCTGGTCGCCCGACGGCGCCACCCTCGCCTTCAACCGCGTGGTGAGCGACGATCGCGGCATTCCCACGCAGCAGGCGGTCTGGCTCGTGGGGCGGGCCGGCGGGCAGGCGCTGGAGTTGCTGCCTCCCACCGATACCTGGCCCGAGGCGCTCGGCTGGTCGCCGGACGGCCGCTGGCTCGCCGTCTTCCGCGGGCCGGCAATGGCCTGTGTCTCGTGTCGCGCCGACGGGCAGGAGCTGGCTGCGGTTGAGCTGGCGACGGGGCGTACGCTGCCGCTCGGCACGGTGGTGCGCAGCGACGGCTACTGCTTCTCTGCCGACGGCAAGGCGCTGATTGCCAGCGCCGGCGCGGGCCGCGAAAGCTATCGCGACAAGCGTCTGCTGCGCCTCGATCTGGCGAGCGGCGCCACCAGCGTGCTGGCAGGCGGTGGCGAGACCGCGGCCATCCAGCCGGCCTGTGCGCCGCGCGGCGAAGCCGTTGCCTATACGCTCGGCCCCGCGCTCGACGGCGCCCCGTTCAGCGGTCTCGACGCGACGCACGGGTATCCGCAGTCGCTGCTCTCCGGCCGCCGCCTGCGTGCCGGCGCCGCCACAGCGGCCGCACCACCGCAAGGCTACGCGCAGGAGGCGCCGCACTGGGCGGGCACCGGCGCCTTGCTGTTCGTGCAGTGGCAGGTCGGCGCGGACGCCGAACCGGAAAATGCTTCGCTCTGGCTCGAAGATACGGTTGGCGGTGAGGCGACGCCGGTCGCCGCGACGCTGGGCACAAGCACGCCGCCCGCGCCATACTTCGGTGACGACGGGCTGGCCGATCTGTTCGACTGGCATCCGTAATCCGCGTCCGAGGCCAAACCCAGCGATGACAGACACGGATTCCGCCCGGCGGGGCGATGCCGCGCCGCTCTGGTGGCGCGGCGGCGTGGTGTACCAGATTTACCCGCGCAGTTTTCAGGACAGCAACGGCGACGGCATCGGCGACCTGCGCGGCATTCTTTCGCGGCTCGACTACCTGAACGATGGCAGCGAGCGTTCGCTCGGCATCGACGCCATCTGGCTTTCGCCCACGTTTCCATCGCCGATGAAGGACTTCGGCTACGACGTTTCCGACTACCGCGGCGTGCATCCCGACTTCGGCGATCTGGCGGCGATGGACGATCTGATCGCCGCCTGCCATCGGCGCGACATCCGCCTGCTGCTGGACTTCGTTCCCAACCACTCGTCGGACCAGCACCCCTGGTTCGTCGAATCACGCTCCGGCCGGCACAACCCGAAACGCGACTGGTATTACTGGCGCGATCCGGCGCCGGGCGGCGGGCCGCCCAACAACTGGGTCAGCGCCTTCGGCGGCGGCGCCTGGCAGTGGGACGCCGCCACGGGCCAGTACTACCTGCATTCCTTCCTGAAGGAGCAGCCGGACCTGAACTGGCGCAATCCGGAGGTCGTGGCCGCGATGCACGACACGCTGCGCTTCTGGCTGCGGCGCGGTATCGACGGCTTTCGCATCGACGTGATGGGCATGGTGCTCAAAGACCCGCGGATGCGTGACAACCCGCCGAATCCCGAGTGGGGGCCCGACGCGGGGATGCCGGAGCGCTTTTCTCAGATCTGGCTGTACAACCGCAACTGGCCGGAGGTGATCGACGCGGTGCGCGGCATCCGCGCCGTGCTGGACGAGTTTCCCGAGCGCATGGCCGTGGGCGAGGTCTTCGGCCCGCCGGAGACGCTCGCCTGGTACCTGGGCGGTGAAGCCTTGGACGGGCTGCACCTGGCCTTCGACTTTCACCTGATCGGCGGCTACGGCACCGGCCACACGCCCTGGAACGCCGCGGCCTTCCGTGAACGGGTCGATGCAGGGCAGGCAGCGCTGCCGGCCGGCGCCGTGCCGGCGTATGTGCTGGGCAACCACGACCAGTCACGGCTTGTCAGTCGCTACGGCCGCGAAGCGGCGCCCCCCGCGGCGATGCTGCTGCTCACGTTGCCGGGGACGCCGTTTGTCTACTACGGCGAAGAGATCGGCATGGCAGACGTGCCGATCGACGAGGCGCAGGCGCGGGATCCAGCGCGGCACCGTGCCATTGGCCGCGACCCGGAGCGCACGCCGATGCAGTGGGACGCGAGCGCGGGCGCCGGCTTCAGCAGCGGCCCGCCCTGGTTGCCGCTGGGCGACCCGTCGGTGAACGTTGCCGCGCAGACGAACGGTGCCGGCTCCCTGCTCAGCCTCTACCGCCGGCTGATCTGGCTGCGCAAGCGCTCAGCGGCCCTACGCGGCGGTTCGTACGCCTCGCTCGCTGAGACACCCGCAGAAGTCTTCGCCTTCGTGCGTGAGGCCGCGCGCCAGCGAGCGCTCGTGGCGATCAATTTTGCGGGTAAGCCGGCCGCGCTTCGGCTATCCGCCGACCTGGCCAATGCGCCGATCGCCTGCTCCACCGTTGCGGGACGGCAGGGCGAGTACCCAGCGGGCGGCCAGCTTGAGCTGGGGCCGCACGAGGGCTGCGTGCTGCTGACTTGACGCTGGCCGGCGGCTTCCGGCTACCATCGTCGGGCCACAGCCGTCGCAGAACCGCCGGCCAGGAGGGAAGCAGATGACCAGCCTGAGAGAGTTGCGCGCCGCGATCCTGGAGAACCGCGCCCAACTGCAGGCCGCGCTGCACGGCGCCGCGGCGCGGTGGGAGACCACGCCGCCGGCAAATAGCGGCGACGAGGCGTGGTCGCCGCGCCAGGTGGCCGAGCACATGATCGGCGCCGAGTGGTACTTCACCAACAACATCGCGCAGGCCTGCGGCGCCCCGGCGATGGAACGCCCGGCGCTCGACGTCAGCTCGCCCGCGGCTGCCGCGGCTACGGTCACCCGCGTCGGCGCCACCTGCGACAACATCCTGCGCCACGTCTCCGAGCAAGATCTGGCGAAGGGTCGCGCGATCGGGCAGTTCGGCACGCAGACGGTTGAGTGGATGCTGGCGACGATGGACGGCCACTCCCGCGACCACCTGCAGCAGCTCAAGGCGGCCGCGTCCGGCTGAGACCCGTGGCACGGTCACCATCTCAGCTCACGCGCTCCGCAAGGACTCACGTAGCCAGGTTGAAAGACCGCGGCGCGGCGGCTCGTCGCGCGAGACAGTGGCGAAGCCGAGCACGAGGCGGAGGAACAACCGCGTGATGCGCGGGCTGCCGGCGGCGCTGGCGATCAGCAGACGTTCCAGCATCGACCCCGGCGGCAAAGCCGAGAAGGCGCTCATGCCGACGAAACGGTGCAGGAAGGTGCGGGCGCGTCGCGTGCGATAGCCATCGCGCTGCTGGGCGGCGCCGCATTCGATACGGTGAAGCATCTCCTCCGCGGCCCACTCGCCGCTGCGCAACGCCCAGGAGATCCCCTGGCCGAACAGGGGATCGGTTTGCAGGCCGGCATCGCCGATCAGCAGCAGCCCCGGCGTCGCGCTCTCTCGCCAGACGTTGCGCAGGCCGCGCACGGCGATCGGCGGCGACGCGATGCGCGCATCCGCCAGCCGCTGGCGGAGCGGCGGAAAGCGACGCAGCGCCGGGATCAGCCGTTCGGACCAGCTGCCCGGCGGCCAGCTCCCGGGCGGCAGCATCACCCCGGCCACGCGCAGACCGCCGTCCGCGGGCAGCAGCGACGCCGAGCGGCCATGCCAGTAGAAGCCCTCCAGTGCAGGTTCTGGCTCTTCCGGGACGCCGGACAGGTAGGCCACGTAGGCGGTGTGTCGGTTGGGCAACGTGTAGCTGCGCACAGCCAGGCCGCGCACCAGCCGCGTGTGCCGGCCGCCGGCGAGAATCACCCTGGGCGCCACGATCGCGCACTCTGGGCCGCCCGCGCGCGCCTGAACCACCGCGCCGCCGATCTGTCCGTCGGGATGCAGCAGGCGGGCGACCTGCACCCCCTCCAACACCTGGACCTTTGCCGTCTGCCGCGCGGCGTCGAGCAAGAGCGCGTCGAGGGCGGGCCGCCGCAGGCTGAGTCCATAGGGATTAGCCACGCGCGCGTGCGGCAGCGGCTCGGCGAACGGCACGCCGTTCAGCCAGAGGCGCACCCCGTACCAGCGCTGTGCGCCTGCCGCCTCAACCGCATCCAGCACGCCGAGACGTTCCAGCACCGTCAGCCCCGCGGGCATCAGCGCGTGCGTGCAGAGCTTCGGACGGGGGAAGGAGGCACGGTCGATCAGCGTGACCCGGACGCCACGACGCCCCAGCAGGATCGCGGCCGCGCAGCCGGCAGGCCCAGCGCCCACGACGATCACGTCGGCATCGCTTGCCCCGCCGCTGCCGCTGCCGAGAGGAGACATACCTCCGCTTCCCGTCACGCGCTATACTTTGCGCGAATATGGCAACGAACCCGCGCCCCGAGGTTGAATCACGCCCGCGCGACGCCGCCGATCTGGCGCCGCTCTACCATCTCATTCTGCTCGACGACGACGATCACTCCTACGAATACGTGGTCGAGATGCTGGGGCGGATCTTCGGCTACAGCGTGGAGAAGGCGTTCGCCATCGCCTGCGCCGTGGATGGCAGCGGCCGGGCGATCGTAGAGACGGCCTCGCACCACCGGGTGAGCGACCACCAGCGCGTGATTCACCAGTTCGGCGCCGACCCGCGCATTCCGCGCTGCCGCGGCTCGATGTCCGCGATCATCGAGGCCGCCCGGTGAGCGAATCGCCACGCGCCACGCGCATCCGCCTGCCACACCGGCCGGAGATCGTCACGGAGATCTGGATGGGCGGCAGCGACAGCCTGGTGGGCGAGCCGGTGACGCTCGCCGCAGTCACCGGGGCGTTTGTGATCGACTGCGCCGGCAACCTGCCCCGCGCCTACCGCACCGCGGCGCAACGCTACCAGCCCTGCGTCTTCCTCGACGCCGAAGTCGTGCCCTACAGCTTCGATCGCCTTGCCCGGCTGGTGCACGAGCTGGCGACGGCGATCGCGGCAGCGGGCGCCGCGGCCGCGGCGGCGCCGCGCCGCGTCTTCATCTTCTGCCAGTACGGCCTGAACCGCAGCGGCCTCGTCACCGGCTTGCTGCTGAGGGCCCTGGGCGAAGCCGCTGCCGATGCCGTTGCGGGTGTGCGCCTGGCGAGGCCGGGATCGCTGAACAATCTCACCTTCAGCCGTCTGATCGCGGAGTGGCGCTGCCCCGATGTCCGCCCCGGCCCGGCTACGTCCGCGTCCAGGTAATGACCCCGCCTTCTTCGCCGGAATCGTGCATCTCCAGCCGCCCCAGTTCCTGTAGATATTCCAGGTGGGCGAGGGTCTCGCCCACCGCCGAGCGCTGCATGAAGGGCTCAAAGTCGGCCAGCATCCCGGTCGTCCACCGCACGCGCGAGGCGACTTCCCAGGCGGTAGCGCCATCTCCGACGCAGCGCTCCATCTCCGCCAGCCGCTCGTCGTGGTGGTGGCGGATCTCGGCGATGCGCCCCTTGAGGTCGCGGGTATCGAACTCGTGCGCGGGCAGCAGGATCTCGACGTCCAGCGCAGCAACGGTGTCCAGTGACTTGATGTAGTCGGAGAGCGGATTGCCGCTGGTCTGCGCGTGGCGTGAAACGTTGGGCGTGATTGTGGGCAGAACGTGGTCACCGCTCATCAGCAACTTGCGGTTCGGCTCGTAGAGGCAGATGTGCCCCGGCGCGTGGCCCGGCGTCCAGATGACTTCGAGCTCGAAGTCGCCGACCTTCAGCCGTTCACCGCCGACCAGCGAGACATCGGGCTGCCGGGCCGAGACCTTGTCCAGCATGCCCATCGAGCCGCGCGCCATGTCCGGCGCCGTCAGCCGCGGCACGCCGTGGCGCTCCATCCAGCCCTCCATCTGGTTGATCAGCGGCTGCGGCTGCAGGTAGCGGCTCTGGATGACCTCGGCCTCCTTCTCGTGCATCAGCACGCGGCCGCCGGATTCGTCGGCCAGCCGCCCGGTCAGGCCGAAATGATCCGGGTGCACGTGGGTGACGATCAACTGCCGCAGGTCGCGCGGGCGGGCGCCGTGCTCGGCCATGCCGTCGCACAGGGCGTCATAGGCAGCGTCGGTGTTCCAGCCGTTATCGATCAGCGCCGTATCACTGCCGCTGCGCACCAGGTAGGGCAGGACGTAGGGCAACGACTTGATCCAGCGCGGCTTGCGGCCGAGGTCGCTGCGGTACTCCTTCGCCTCAGCGTAGCTGACCTTCGGAAACGGCGTGACGAGCTGGTAAACCCCTTCAATAATCTGCACAGTCTGCTCCTTCAGGCCGTCGACGCTGCCCGGAGGCCGTCGCCGCGGCCGCTACCAATCCCCTTCTATCACTCATCGGCGGCGCGACGCCACTTTTGTACGTGACGTGGTCACCTGCCGGATTCTCGGTTCGCGATACAATCGTGCAACCCGGATGCGCGAAACGAGTCCGCTGCGTAGAATGGACGGCGCCGGAGGCACCGGATGGAGCCGGGCCGCGCTGATGCCCCCGCGCGGCCGCAATGCGATGAACCGCCTGCGAATCGTTTGCGCCTGTTCCGCCGCGCTGATCGCGCTCACCGCGAGCGCCGGCCTGGCCGCGGCAATCTTCGATCACGCCGCCCCCGGCCCGGAGCAGGTGTTGCAGGCCGGCCCAGCCGAAGTCGATATCTACACGAAGCGCCCCACCAGTCCGCAGCCGGACGGCACGCAGCTGATCGTGCAAGACGGAGATGGCCGGCGCGTGGACCGGGGCGATGCGGCCGTCGATCCGGCCGACCACAGTCACTTCCGTGCTTCGCTGCAGCCGAACCTGGCGCCGGGTCGCTACGTTGTCACCTTCAAGACGCTGGAGGAGGCGGGCTTCGATCCCGATGGCGGCCAGTTCGCCTTTTACGTCGGCCGTCAGCCGACCGCGGCCGACCGCGCCGCCGATTCGTTGCTGACGCTTACGCTTCCCGGCGACGGCACCAATATCTCCGGCTACAAGCGCGGCATCGTCGAGGGACTGCTCACCGCAGTGGTGATCATCCCCGTCGCCGGCTGGTACGTGTGGCGCCGCCGGCGCAAGGCCGCGGGGGGCGATCCGTTGCTGCCGGGCGCGAAGGACGGCTGATGGCGGGCGATGGCGGGCGGTGCGGCGGATGGACATGAGCGCGAGTCGGCACGCCGGGCAGCGCGGGCGGCCGCACGCCGGCGGGCCGGCCGGCGCCATGCTCGGTCTGCTCTGCCTGGCGCTGTTGGGTTGTGGCAGGAAGGCAACACCGTCGACGGCGCCGATCGTGGCCTCGGGCCCTGGCGCCCCGGTCGTGGGCAAGGCGGCGCCGGATTTCGTACTGCGCGCAACCGACGGCCGGCGCATCAGCCTGGCGGACCAGCGGGGCAGTGTGGTGTTGGTCAACTTCTGGGCGACGTGGTGCGGACCATGTAAGCGCGAGCTGCCCGCGATCAACGCGGTGCAGCGCAAGCTCGGTCCGCGCGGCTTCACGGCATTGGGCGTCGATTACGCCGACCAGGACGACGCGGTGGAGCGCTTCGCGGCGGCCCAGAAGCTGGACTTTCCCCTGCTCGAAGACAGCATCGGCGGCACCGCGAGCGTCTACCGCCTGCTTGGCGTGCCCACGAGCTACCTGCTCGACTCTGGCGGTGTTCTGCGCGCGATTCATGCCGGGCCCTACACGGAGCGAGAGCTGACGAGGGCGGTCAGCGCCATTTTGAGCGCCGAGGGACACTAAAGCATGGATTCAAAACTGGCTCGGGTTCCCGCTTGCCGGTGTGCGATCGCACGTGAACGCCGGTATTGAATCCATCTGTAAGGGCAGGCGGAGGGGCGGATGTTCGGCGGAGAGCGATGGCTTTTCGTACTCTCGGCGGCGTTGGCGCTGGTGGCCAGCGCCGCCTGCGCGGGCGGGGCGAAGCTGAGCGGCACGCCGCTGCACGAGTCCGCGGCGCCGGACTTCGCCCTGCACACGCCGGACGGGCGGAGTTTTCACCTGAGTGACTTGCGCGGCAAGACCGTCGTGCTCACCTTCCTGTACACCCACTGTCCGGACGTCTGTCCGGCCATCGCCGGCCGGCTGGCGCTGGCGAATCAGCAACTCGGCAAGCGCGCCGCTAAGGTTGCCTTTGTCTCGGTCAGCGTCGATCCGGAGGGGGACACGCCGGCGAGCGTCGACGCCTTCACACAGGAGCACGGCCTCGCCGCGCTGGGCGACCGCTGGCGCTACGCAATCGGCTCGCGCCTCGATCTTGCGCCGGTTTGGCAAGCGTATGGGATCGGCGCCAGCCCGCAGCCCGCCGCCCTCGCCACCTTGCGCCCCGACCCCAATGGCCCGCCGATTATCGACCATAACGCGGTGCTGTACCTGATCGACGCGCAGGGGCGGGAGCGCACGGTGTTGGACCAGGACGTGACGGTAGCAACGCTGGTAGGCGATCTCCGCCAGCTCACCGAATAACGTTGGCGACACGACGAGGACGGTCATCGGCCCCGGCGTTATTCTGAAGCAGCGGTCGCCTTCTCGCCCTCGGCGGCGGGTTGCAGCGCCTCTGGCGCCGCGACGGCGGCCTCCGCGGGTGCGGCTGCCTTCGCGGCGGGAGCGGGCTTTGCCGGCGGCTCGGGCGGCGCAGGCCAGCGTGCCTCTGTCTCGGGATAGAGAAACACGGGCGCCGCGCCCACGGGCACTTCGCGTTCGACCCAGCGCTCCAGCAGATCGGCGATTTCGTGCGCGATTGCGGCCATACGCGGCTCGTCCTCGTCCGTTGAGGTGACCAGGACGGTGGCGATCGTCTGCTCCAGCTTGTGCAGCCAGGCGGCGCTTACGGGTACGCGCAGCACATCGCGGTCGCCGTCTGCGGCGATCGTGGCGCTGCTCAGGCGAACGGTAATGCCGTAATCGCGGCGTGTCTCGGCCGTCGCCGCCTGGATCTCGCCATTCAATTCGTCGCGCAGCTTGTACCAATGCTGCTGCACCCGCAGGTCGATCCAGCTCGTGCTGCCGTGCGCCTCAGCCATCCGTGTTCCTCTCGCGTTGCGCCGTGGCCCCATCCTTCCGAGTACACCGTATCCACGGTTGAGTGTCAACGCGCCCGCCCACCGGCCAGGGGCGGTGCGCCCCGCGCCCGCGGCCGCGGTTCACGGGCGGGGCTCGGACGCTTCGTCGCGCCCTTGACACTACGATTGGGCCATTCCTAGACTGTCGCTGACCGGTCCCGCCTGGGCGCCAGCGGTTGCGGCTCGCCCTCGCGGCGGCCGCGGCGGGCCGCCGCGGGCAGGGTTCCGCGTGCACCGGCCGGCCCCGCGCTCAACCACCCCTGAGCGCCGGCACGACCACCTGCGACGAAGTCCACCGGTGCACGGGCGACCGGGTTGCACCCCCGCACGGCAGCGGACTGTCGCGGGTTTGGGGGCGGGAGTGGCAATGGCATCGCGGACTCGCCTGCTGCGGCGCTACCTCGCCAGCGCTTCGTTGCTGCTCACGGTGATCGCCACGACCGCCTGCTGGGGCACAAATCCCCAGGATACGCTGGCGCCGCGCGGGCCGGTGGCGCGCGACCAGAAGGCGCTCTTCTACCCGGCGTTCTGGATCGCCGTCGTCGTCTTCTTCGTCGTCGAGGGCCTGCTGGTCTACGCGGTGATCCGCTTCCGCCACCGCCGCGGCGATCCCGATGATCGTCTGGTCAAGCAGGTCCACGGCAACACGCGCATCGAAATCGCCTGGACGATTGCGCCGACCCTGCTGCTCGCCCTGCTCGCAATCCCCACGGTCGCCACGGTCTACAACCTGGAGCCGAAGCGGACGGCCGACTCGATCCAGGTGAACGTCGTCGGCCACCAGTGGTGGTGGGAGTTCCAGTACACCGACTACCCCGACCCCAACACGCCGTCGAAGTTTGTCACCACCGCCAACGAGTTGCACGTGCCGGTCGGCCGCCGCGTCAACATCACGCTGAAGTCGGTGGACGTGATCCACGCCTTCTTCGTACCCTCGCTCGCCGGCCAGCTCGACGCGGTGCCGGGCCACAACAACCAGATGTGGCTGCAGGCCGACCACGCGGGTGAGTACCTCGGTCAGTGCACGCAGTTCTGCGGCTCGTCGCACGCGTTCATGCGTTTCAGGGTGATCGCCGACGATGACTTCAACGGCTGGCTGACGAGCCAGCAGGCGCCGCCGGTGGCGCCCACGGCCGCGACGCAGGCCGGAGCCAGGCTCTTCGCGACGCAGACGTTCAGCAATCCCGGACACAAAGCCGGCGCCTGCTACGGTTGCCACGCGATCAACACCGTGAGCCAGGGCAACGTAGGACCGAACCTGACCCACTTCGCCAGCCGCGGCACTTTCGCCGGAGCGAGTCTGGATCGCACCCCGGAGAACATCGCCAGGTGGCTCCGCGATCCGCAGTCTGTTAAGCCGGACGCGATCATGCCCAACCTTGGCCTCAGCGACCAGGAGATTGCCGACCTCGTCGCGTATCTTGAAAGCCTGAAGTAACGCCTGACCACGCCGGCCGCCCAGTACGGCCTGGCGCTATCTCCCGGCGAGCGCAGCGCGAAGGAGCGCAGCATGGCCACCATCGCCCGACCAATGCCCGGCCTCGCGCCGCGGCCGAGCATCGGCAGCAGGATCTGGGGAGTCATGACCACGGTCGATCACAAGGTGATCGGCCTGTTGTACCTGACCACCTCGATGTTCTTCTTCCTGGTCGGCGGCGTGGAGGCGCTGGCGATCCGCTCGCAGCTCGCCAAGCCCAATCAGCATCTCTACAGCGCGGAAACCTATAACGCCCTGTTCACCATGCACGGCACGACGATGATCTTCCTCGTCGTGATGCCGATGGGCGTCGCCTTTTTCAACTTCATTGTGCCGCTGCAGATCGGCGCCCGCGACGTGGCCTTCCCGCGCCTGAACGCGCTCAGTTACTGGCTTTACCTGTTCGGCGCGATCGTGATCAACACGGGCTGGTTCGTCGGCGCCGCCCCGGACGACGGCTGGTTCGGCTACGCGAACCTGACCACACTGGCCTACTCGACCGGCCACAATCAGGACTTCTGGTTCGCCGGATTGCAGATTCTCGGCGTCGCGTCGCTGATCGGGGCGCTGAACTTTGCCGTCACGATCCTGAACCTGCGGGCGCCGGGGATGCGCCTGATGCGCATGCCGGTGTTCGTCTGGATGACGCTCGTCACCTCGGCGCTGCTGATCCTGGCGCTGCCCGTGATCACGGTGGCGCTGATCGAGCTGCTGTTCGACCGGCAGTTCGCCACCAACTTCTTCAACGTGACCAAAGGCGGCGACCCGGTGCTCTGGCAGCATCTCTTCTGGCTGTTCGGGCACCCCGAAGTCTACATCATGATCTTACCGGCAATGGGCATCGTCAGCGAGATCTTGCCCACCTTCTCCCGCAAGCCGCTGTTCGGCTATCCGGTGGTCGTCTTCTCCGGCGTGGCGATCGGCTTCATGTCCTGGGGCGTGTGGGCACACCACATGTTCACCACGGGACTCGGCGCTACCGCCAATTCCGCCTTCGCCGTGAGCACGATGCTGATCGCCGTGCCCACCGGCGTGAAGATCTTCAACTGGGTGTTCACCATCTGGGGCGGCGACGTACGGCTGAAGACGCCGTTCTACTTCGCCATCGGCTTTGTCGCCATGTTCATCATCGGCGGGCTCAGCGGCGTGACGCATGCGCTCGTGCCCTCGGACGCCGAGCAGCACCAGACTTACTACATCGTGGCGCACTTCCACTACGTGCTCTTCGGCGGCGCCATCTTCGGCCTGTTCGGCGGCATCTACTACTGGTTCCCGAAGATGACCGGCCGCCTGCTCAGCGAGAAGATTGGCCTCACCCACTTCTGGCTGATGATGATCGGCTTCAACATGACCTTCGGGCCGTTCCACATGCTCGGCCTCGACGGCATGCCACGCCGCATCTACACCTATCCGACGGATCGTGGCTGGGGCTTCTGGAACATGGTCGCCACGATCGGCGCCTTCACGATCGCCCTGTCGATCCTTGTCTTCCTGATCAACGTCTTCCGCTCCCTGCGTAAGGAGCCGGACGCCGGCCCAGATCCGTGGGACGCCCGCACCTTGGAATGGTCGATCCCCTCCCCGCCGCCGGAGTACAACTTCGCGACCATCCCGGTCGTGCAGGCGCGCGATCCGCTCTGGCATCAGAAGCTGCTGCGCCGCTACCGGGCGCCGCGGGCGGAGTCGATCGCTGAGCAGCAGGTCGAGGAAGAGCCGGGGCACATTCACATGCCCAGCCCGTCGTATTATCCGCTGATCACGGCGCTCGGCCTGCCGATCATGATGTACGCGCTGATCTGGCAGAACGACAACAAGGGGCTGTGGGGCCTGTTCGTCGCCGGCGCGCTGGTGTTGCTGCTCGGCGCCTACGGCTGGGCGACGGAGCCGACGTAGCTGGTGAACGATAGCAGGAACCTGGAGTAGGCAAACGTGAACGAAGCGGCGGTGGCAACGCACGTCGAGCAAACGGCGACCGGCTACGACAGCCGCAAGCTGTTCATGTGGATCTTCCTGGCCTCGGAGTGCATGTTCTTCGGCTCGCTGATTGCGACCTACCTGCTCTACCGCGGCCGCAGTCTCGACCCGCCGTATCCGGGCAACGGCTTCAGCTACAACATTCCTTACACCTCCGTCAGCTCGTTCGTCCTGCTGATGAGCAGCCTGACGATGGTGCTCGCGCTCTCGGCGATCCAGCGCGGCGACCACCGCGCCCTGCGCGTCTGGCTGCTAGCAACGGCCTTCCTGGGCTGCACGTTCATCGGCGGGCAGGCCTTCGAGTTCACCGACTTCGTCTCAAAGGGCGTGACGCTCAAGCAGAACCTGTTCGGCACGACGTTCTTTGTGCTCACCGGGTTCCACGGCGCACACGTCACCGTCGGCGTGCTGATGCTGCTCTCGCTCTTCGCCCTGTCCATGCGCGGCAAGCTGCCGCAGTCCAGCAGCCTGAACGTGGAGCTGGTGGGGCTCTACTGGCACTTCGTCGACGTGGTCTGGATCGTGATCTTCACCCTGATTTACCTTGTCAAGCTCTAACAGGACGGGCCAGCGGTCGTCAGGCTGGTCGCAGCGAACCGCCCGCCGGCGTGGGCCATGGCGGGCAACTGGCCGGAGAGGCTGAATGGAGCACCCCGTAGTCACGCAGACCCGTTTTCCCCGCCTTGTGCGCCGTGTGGAGCCGCACCACGCGCCCGGGCAGCTGGAGTACGTGCGCATCGCCGTGATCCTCGCGGTGCTCACGGCGCTGGAGGTGATCGTCTATTACCCCGGCTGGCCAAAGGTGCCGAAGCTGGTGCTGTTCGTCGCGCTCGCGGCGACCAAGTTCGCGATCGTGGCGGCATTCTTCATGCACCTGAAGTTCGACGGCAAGTTGCTGGCGATCGTCTTCAGCACCGGCCTGGCGCTCGCGGGGGTGGCGTTCATGGTCGCGATCGTGACCATCCACGCGATGAATTGAAGCCGACGCACCGGCAGCACCCGGCCTGAAGGCCGGCAGGACGATGAACTGGCAACTGCATCCCGACGTGATCTTCTGGATGGCCGTGCTCGAAGGCGGCTATCTCCTTCTCGTCCGGCGCGGCGCACGCCGGTATCCGGGCGAGTGCGTCGTCTCGCGCCGCCAGCTCGGCACCTACACACTTGGGGTGTTCGTGCTCTGGATCGCCGCCGGCACGCCGATCCACGACTACGGCGAGCAGTACCTGTTCAGCGTGCACATGATCCAGCACCTGCTGATCTCGATGGTCGGCGCGCCGCTGATGCTGCTGGGCACGCCCGCCTGGCTGCTGCGGCCGCTGCTGACGCGGCGCTACGTGCTGCCGGCCGCGCGCATCATTACCCTGCCGATCGTGGCGATCGTGATCTTCAATACGACGACCTTGTTCACGCATCTGCCGCCGTTCATGAACTACGTACTCGAGCACCATCCGTACCACTTCCTGGCGCACGTGGTGCTCTTTGCCACGGCGCTGCTGATGTGGTGGCCGGTCTTCAGCCCGCTGCCGGAATTGCCGCGGCTGCATTTCAGCGGACAGTTCATCTATCTGTTTGTACAGTCGCTCATCCCGTCGATCATCGCCTCATTTATGACCTTCGGCTCGACCGTACTCTACACCTACTATGAACATGTGCCACGCCGCTGGGGTCTCTCTCCCATCGACGACCAGGTGCTGGCCGGCCTGATCATGAAGCTCTCCGGCGGTGCGATCATCTTTGGGCTGATGGCGATCGTTTTCTTCCGCTGGTACAACCAGGAGCAGCGCGACCACCCCGACGCGCTCGAGGAGCTGGATACACGAGGCAGCCTGCCGCCCGAGCTGAGCTGGGATGAGATCGAAGCTGAACTGCAACGGATGGGCATCCACCAGGCGCAACGCTGAGTTGCGGCGCCCGTTCCGCCGCGCGGGGAATGACGTTACGGAGGCGATCACTCGTTGAGCATGCAGCACGACGCACACGGCGGCCAGGGCGGGGAACACGCTGCCGGCCAGCCGGCTTCTCGCGGTTTCTCTGAGAAGTTCCTGATCCCGCTTGCCATCCCCGTCGGCGCGGGCCTGGTAATCCTCTGCATCATCCTCGCGGTCTCGCAGATCCTGCTGGCCGTGCCCGAAGACGTGGCGACGCCGATCGCCCTGCTGATCGCGCTGGTGATCCTGCTGGGCTGCGCCTACTTCGCCACCGCGCGCAGCCTCAACCGCGGCATAGTCACGCTCGGCGTCGCCATTCCGGCCGTGATCCTCTTCGGGGCGGGCATCGGCGCGGGCATCTACCGCCAGGCGAACCCGAAGACGGAGAACAAGGGCGTTGAAGCGAACGCGGCGCCCAGGCCGCAGATCACCACCGACGACAAGTTCAGCGAGACGGCCTACACGGTGACCGCCGGCCAGCAAGTGACAATCGAGGTGGAGAACCACGGCAGCAACCTGCACAACATGCACGTCCTCGACGTGAAGAACCCCGACGGCAGCGACATCAAGACCGACATCCTGCAGGCCGGCACCTCGGCTAAGCTGACCTTCACCATCGACAAGCCCGGCACGTACAACTTCCAGTGCGACGTGCATCCGACGGAGATGAAGGGCACGATCACGGTGACGGCCGGTGCAGCCGGCGGTGGCGCCGCGGCAGGGAGCCTGGGCGAGGAGGCGACCGACGACAAGTTCTCGGCCACGCAGCTCACGGCGAAAGCCGGCCAGGCCGCGACCCTGACGCTGCAGAACAAGGGGCCGGCGAACCAGCACGACTGGCACCTGCTCGATGCCAAGAACGCCGACGGCTCGCCGATCATGACCAAGATCATCCCGCCCGGGCAGACCGATTCGATCCAGTTCACGATCGACAAGCCGGGTACGTACAACTTCCAGTGCGATGTCCACCCCACGCAGATGAAGGGCACGCTCGTCGTGCAGTGAGCGACGGCCGAGCCTCCGGCTGGCGGAGGCTCGGCCCGCAGCTCGAAGGAAGACCGCGGGAATCGGGCTGATCCGGCCCGGGCGCGTCGCGCCGGGCCAAACCGCGACAGATGGTTGATCTGCACGTCGTCGTCGTTGCCGGCGGCACGGATTGGCACACCGCGCTGAGTTTCTGGGTGCTGGTGTGCCTGGCCGGCGGCGTGTTCGCGGCGCTCAGCGGCGAGCTGCGAAACGTCGATGCGCTCGCCCTCGACCTCGCCCTGGCGGCCGCCGGCGGCGCCGCTCTCAACGTGCTTTCGCGCCCGTTGAGCACGGACCCGCTGGCCGGCATCTACGGAGTCCGAGTCTTCTGGACGGTCGCGGGCGCGCTGCTGGCGCTTTCCCTTGGACACGAGGCCACGCGCCTGTTTCGCCGCCTCGGCGTTACCTTGCCCATCGGCGCGGCCGGCGGCCCGCTCTCGCTGCTGCTCTGGCTCGGCGGCTGGCCGACGGAGCCTGGGCTGATCGAAGCCACGTACGACGGCGGGCTGCCGCTCAAGCTCTTGCCCGATTCACTGCATTACCAGACGCGCGGCGGCATCGTACCGGCCGCGCAGGCGCTCATGGTGAGGCAGCTCGCCCGTGCGGGCGCCGACGGCGAGTCGCTCGTGCTCAGGGCGCCCAGCGATCCACGCGATGCCGGCAGCCCGCTGCGCGAGATTCGTCTCGCCGGCGTGCGGCCGTGCGGGCGGGCCGCGGCGCTGGCCGAGGAGATCCAACACCTGCGCGGTATGGCGAGCTGAGGCGCCGCTCAGGCGCTCTCCCGCTCTGCCTGCGCGGCGGCAGCCAGCACGCGGCGCGCGTACGCATCCCAGTTGATGAAGACGTTGCCCGGATTGCCCAGCGCCGACCGCAGGCCGCGCAGCAGCCCCTGCACGCGGAAGACGAACAACGCCTCGCCGGTGATGCCGTCGATCGAGGCGCCGCGGAAGCCACGGGCCATGCGCACGTTCACCGCCGCGCCGCTGTCATCCGCGTCGTCCGGCTGATCGGACGCCATGCCGAGTGTTTGCTGCGCCATGCGCAGGTAGGCGCCCATATCGGACTCGGGCAGGTGCACGCCGATCAGGCGGATGGCGCGCAGCATGCCGGCCGGATCCTGCATGGCCGCCGAGTGGGAAAGCGTGGCAAAACCCTCGCGCACCACCTCCGGCAGCTCCAGCGAGATGCCGAAATCGATCAGCGCCACGCGCCCGTCGCGCAGGATCAAGATATTGCCGGGGTGCGGGTCGCCGTGAAAGAAGCCGTGACCCAGCACCTGGTCGCCGAAGAGATCGACGATCGTCTCGGCCAGCGGCTCGGGCGCGATGCCCGCCGCGCGCAGCGCCGCGACGTGCGTGACCTTGATGCCGTCGATGTACTCCATCACCAGCACGCGCGGACTGCCGAGGTCCGTCACGATCGCCGGCACCACCACGTCATCGCGGTGTGCGAGCTCGGCCGCGATGCGCCGCGCGTTGTCCGCCTCGCCCCGCAGATCCAGCTCGCGCGGCACCAGCCGCGCGAGCTCGCGGTAGATCACGCGGAAGTCGTAGCGCGGCCAGATGCGGCCCACCACCTTCACCAGCAGGCCAAGGTTGCGCAGGTCGGCCTTCACCAGCGCCTCGATGTCGGGATAGAGCACCTTCACCGCGACCTCGCGGCCGTCCGGCAGGAACGCGCGATGCACCTGCGCCAGCGAGGCCGAGGCGATCGGCCTCTTTTCGAAGCGGGAGAAGAGAGCGGCAATCGGCGCGCCGAGCTCGCGCTCGACCTGGCCGGCGATCACGTGGAAGGGCCGTGCCGGGGCCGCGTCCTGCAACGTGGCCAGCGCCTCGATGTACGGCTCCGGCACCAGGTCCGGCCGCGCCGAGAGATACTGGCCGGATTTGGTCAGCATGCCGCGCAGCCTGCGGATCGTGCGCAGCAGGCGCGGGGCGGAGCGGCGGTGCTGCGCCTCCCACAGCGGCGCCGCCTGCTCGGGCGCGAGCCGCTTCGCCCTGCGCTGCACGCGCAGATAGCCGGCGGCGATAACGCCGGCGTTCCAGAAGAGCACGGCCGTGCGGTAGGCTTGGGCGAACGTGAGCCACGCCTCGGCGAGCGGGCCCCGGAGCGAGCGTGATGCTTCGGTCTTCATAGATCGAGTGTAGCGGCTCGCCGCCGCGGCTGCCGAGCGCCCCGGACACGCCGGCGTGCGCTCAGATCGACGCCGCGGGCGGGCGCTTGACCAGCCCTGCCGCCCGCCGCCAC